>Ga0123399_1067415_pt1 | contig 15485 bp, 15 predicted proteins | sample T5LHNH4metaT_FD_89927 | JGI IMG/M metagenome (GOLD analysis project Ga0123399, IMG submission 89927) | Methane-oxidizing artificial microbial communities from Washington, USA to study methane cycling - T5-LHNH4 metaT (Metagenome... | ecosystem: Engineered > Modeled > Simulated communities... | reverse complement strand
GGAACAGCCAAGGCGACTTTTTACGATATGCGCTCCCCGGACGACGTCATTTGGGGGTTAGGCCTAGGCTGCAACGGAGCGGTCAGGGTTTTGCTGCAATTATTGAAAGCGGACGATCATTTCAGTCCATTGAATATCATCGCCGATGCGGCCGAAGCCAATGTGTCCGGGGTTCTGGTCACCGTCTATGAATCCGGGCATGCCGACTTTCCGCCCGGCCACAGCCTGTTCCTGCCTGCATCCGCTGACGAGTTGTTATCCGCCGCGCCTTATCCTTTTACTACAGCGGCGCTACAAACCGTATTGCAACAAAAACCTCGCCTCGAAACGCATGTGATCGGCGACCAGGAAGTCATGGCATTTTACGATCCGCTACAGCCGCCGTTGCGCTTGCTGGTTTTGGGCGCGGGTACCGACGCGATGCCGCTCGTGCAATGCGCCAAGGCGCTGGGCTGGCGCGTCACCATCGTAGATCACCGACCCGCTCACATCAAAAAAGAGCGTTTCCCGCAGGCCGACCAGCTGCTGCATATCATGCCGGAGGACATCGGCGATAACCTGGAATTGGATCAGTTCAGCGCGCTGGTATTGATGACGCATAATATCGAATATGACGGGCGTTATCTGAAGGCAATCGTGAACAGTCCTATCCCGTTTATCGGGTTGTTGGGGCCTACGCATCGTAAAGACAGGCTATTGCAAAATCTGGGTAGTGAAGCTGAGCAAATAACCGGCCGGGTGTTCGGGCCGGTCGGCTTGGATATCGGCGCGGAAACGCCGGAAGAAATTGCGCTGTCGATTATGGCCGGGATTCATGCCGAGCTGGGCGGGCGTAACGGGCGACAATTGAGTACCAAATCCACAGCCGATTGTCATGAATGCAGCTATCAATAACGTTTACGCCATTATTTTAGCCGCCGGTGCGTCCAGTCGCATGGGCAGCCCCAAGCAATTGCTCGAATGGCGCAACCGTCCGTTGCTGGAGCATGCGGTTGCAAATGCGCGCGCAGTTTTGAACGAACGGGTCATCGTCGTATTGGGAGCTCATGCCGAATCGATACAGGCAACTATTGATCTTGGCGGCGTTAGCTCGATTGTTAATTCGGATTGGCTGGAGGGCATGGCTTCTTCCATTAGCGCCGGTGTTCAGGCATTGCCTGAATCGGCTGGCGCAGCGCTGATCCTGCTGTGCGATCAACCGCTAATCAACGCTGCACATATGCAAAACCTGTTGAATGGCTGGCAAAGTGCGCCGAACCGTATCGTCGCCAGTCAATACCATCATTCCGTCGGTGTCCCTGCATTGTTTCCGTCCGAATTTTTTGAGCACTTGTTGACGCTCAAAGGCGATCGGGGCGCCAAGCCTGTTTTGATGAAATTCGAAGACAGCTTGTTGAAAATCCCCTTGCCGGAAGCGGAACTCGATATTGACAGCGCGGCAGATTTCGACCATTTGACAGGTCATTATTCTGCCGATCAGTAAACCCCGCTCAAAACTGATATGGGGTGAACGCACCGCCGATGTAGCTACATTGCTTGACCTGCAAGATATGTCTATGAAAAAAGCGGAGATTAAGAGGATACCCCGTTTTGTCCGCTAACAAACTGCATGACCTCCTGCCAGTAGGGAAGCTCATCCGCTAGTGGCAGGGTGTTGTGGTTTGCCCCCTTAAATGACCAGAGTTTCTTGGCGTGGTGCAATGAATCGAACAGCTTTAGGCTGAGTTTATTGGGGATGATTTCATCTTGTTCTGCCAGCAAAATTGCCGTGTTTCCCGAGTAATCTTGCAGGTTTTTAATGTTGTCGAATTTATCGCGGATCAGCCATTTGGCCAGGAAGAACCAGTAATGGTGTTGGGCAACATCGGCCATGCTGGTAAACGGCGTGACCAGGACGATGCCTTTAACCGGAACCTGCCCGCTCTGCACAATGCCGCCGACCACGCCGCCGCCGAGTGATTCGCCCCACAGGAAAACAGGGCCGCCAAAATCGATCAAGGCCTGTTTTGCGGTCTGGATGCCGTCTGAAATCAACGCCTGCCCCGATGGCGCACCCTTTCTGGCTGCATAGCCGGGATATTCGTCCAAGATGATCCGGTAACCTTGTTTTTCCAACGCGTCCAGGTAATAAGTCCGGTCGGTTGCCGAACCCGCATTGCCGTGAAAAACGATAACTGTACCCTTGTAGGTTGTGGTGGATGTTTTGGCTATCAGCCCTCGATAATCATCGGTTGACGGCCAGAGTTTCAGGTTGGATTGATCGGCCAGTTGCTGTTGCTCTTCAATCGAATAGGTATCGGGGAAATAGATCATTTTTCGTTGGAATAGAAAAACGAGCAGCAGGAGCAGTGAGTAAGTCAGCAGGATTGAAAACATAGGTTTGATAGCCAACAAGGGTTAAACGCCATCCACTCTATTTTTTAGTAGTTCAAAGCTTCTCTTACCGTGAAGCGCCGCAAGGATTATTATCTTTTCCTCTTTAACAAAGTAGATGATTTTGTAGGGAAATCTTTTGATGATGTGTTTTCTTGTCCCTTTGTATTCTATCGGGTGGATTTCAGGATTTCTCTTGATAAAGTTGATTCCTGCGTCAACCTGCAAGAGAAAGTCATATCCCAAACCTATCCTGGTGTCCTCGTACCAAGAAAATATCTCCTTTAAATCATTTTCAGCCTCGGGGCTTACAATGACGGAATATTTCACTGCTTGCTCGCGATTCTTTTGTAGACGTCTTCCCACGGGGAGCCAGATTCAGGATTCTGGTGATACTTTTCCAGCCGTGCATCAATTATGCTTTTCTCCTCGTCGGTCAGTTCGATAGAAGAAGCTTTTGCAGTTATCGTATCCCAGATGTCTTCTACCAATTGAATCCTTTCAGGTATTGATAATTCAAGCGTATCTGTTGCGGTTATTTTAGTCATATTCTGGCTCCCATTTTCGCAATACATAAAAGTTTTTATATCGTTACGTTCGTATGTAAGCATAGGGCGGTTTCGCGTCAGCAAACCGCCAATCATCGCACAACGTCGATGACAGTCTGCCGCAGTTGCGGTGGATTGCCTTAGCAGCGGACCCTACAGGTTATCCGCCTTACAGCGTTTGAATACCTTGATATACGACATTTCATAGGCTGTGCTCCCTAGCCGCATCTTTTATCGCATACCCTACATTTGAAAACGTATACGCGCGAACAATTGATGGGATATGAATTACATGGGATACATCCGGGGCATCAAAGTCAGACGAGACTTCAACATAGCACCGCCCATCTTCATATTCTCGAGTTTTGCCATCAGCGTATACAATTAGGTTTGATTTTTCGCCGCCCAATACCATTACTGATCGGGAATGAATTACTCGACTTATAACCCACCAAAGACTTTTATTGCACAGCTCGACTTCCTTTTCGTCCATGCCACCTTTATTGATGGCCACGTTGTTTGTTTCACCATGTGGCATGAGGGCTTTAGCAGCATCCACTTGATCTGTGCGTTCAATCAGTTTTCTTAGGAAGTAGCAGTACTCATGAAATACGTCTATTACTTCTACTGTTAATTCCAGATTAAGAGTTTCAAATGATAAGCAATCATCTTCAATGGCATTTTGACCATTAACAAAGCGATTGTTGTCAAAGCACGAGAATGCGATGAGTTTGGTCGCTGCATCAGCAACCTTATTATTCCAGCGTGCAACTAATGCTACTTGCTTAGTACTCACCATGCTTTTCTCGTATAACGTGATATAGGCGACATGGATTATCTTATGAAAAATCTAATTTGTTGTATGTGCTTCATAAATCTATCCAATTGATTATGTTGATTGTAAGGTATGCTGTGCGTACCTTCGATATTTCAATGGTATCCTACTAATCAATCTGATCTTCTTCAATAGGATCAACATCAGGAGCCGCATCCAATACGGCTAAGAATTTATCACGCCGCCCGCGTTTAGCACGTTGTAATAAATAGTCTTCAGTCATTAAGGCTGACATCTTCTCGCTTAATGCTAAGGCTACAAATTGGTCAATTGATATATTTTCTTGAGTGGCTAATGCCTGCACACTGTTATAAATTGAATCGGGAATAGTAATATTTAATTGAGTCATAGCAAATCACCTGTTTTTTGTAAAAACTCTTTAGGCGTTGGTTTGAATGGCGAACTTTTCAACACCAACAAAATCTTTTTTGTTAAAGGTGATAATAAAGTCAGCGCCCGCCTCAACAGCTAAATCAAGCAAAAAATCGTCATCGGCATCTTTAAGATAAGGTCGCCAAAGATAAAAGATCCTATGATGATGACAAACAGTACAAAAGTAATCTAAAAAATCATTAATTTGTTCATGGCTTAAACCTAAAGGAGGCAATAACCGCTGGCAAACTTCTTCATACTCGAGTATCAGCGGAATAGAGATATGCGCCTTCCAATCACCTGTTCCTAATAATCGTAATAGCAAATTCGATGCGCCTCGTTTAGAGCGCATCGCAGCAATGATCACGTTGGTATCAATAACAATATGATAAGTCATTATTACTTACAAGGCTGGTATGCGGTACGGGCCATTAAGCTCCGGAAACACCCGCATATTTCTCTCTATCCCGACCCAACCAATAATCCGTCGCCAGTTTAAGCGCTTGTTCCTGAGTCTCAGCCTTGCCTAACAACTTAAGCGCAATTGCAGCTGTGCCGATAATGGAAGCTGTTGCAAAATCGTCCTCCACTTTTCCCTGCCAGATCAACGCTAACTGCTCCGGCTCAAGCAACTCGGGTTTGACGTGACGGTGGGTAAATAAAGCCGGCCAGTTTTCATCGGACAGTTCACCGTTATGCACGCTTTGCACCAGACATTCCATATCGGGATTGCGTTCGGTCTCGCCGCCTTCGCCTTTTAATACCGCCATGTGCGGTTGGTTTAATAATGCGGCGGCTTGTTGATGCACAGGACGGTAGCCGGGATGGAAGATACCCTGAATGCTGTATTGCGCATTAAACGGATTTAACAAGCGCACCAGTGTGTGTACCGGTGAGCGCAAACCCAGTATCGGGCGCAGTTCGATAATTTCATGCAACTTGGGGCAAAAATGCTCCAGCGATAAATAACTAAAATGCTGTTGTTCAAGTTGCTGTTTGGCATCAGTAATGGAAGTTGCGCATTTAAGCCCCAAATAGCCCAGCATGTTTTCAGTGTACAGCCTGCCTGCGGTATGGCCGCTGGCGCCATGCATAAAGACGGTAATGCCGTTTTCAGCTAGCAGTAAAGCCGACAGTAAAAACCAGGGCAAATGGCGCCGCTTTCCGGCATAAGACGACCAGTCCAGGTCGACTTTTACGGTATTGTCGGCAACATTAAACGATTCCCTGGCCGCTTGGGCGAAACCGGCCAATTCCTCCGGGCTTTCTTCCTTGACGCGCATCAACACCAGGAATGCGCCCAGTTGAACGGGCAGCACCTGATCGGCCATGATCATGCTCATGGCCCGATAGGCTTCTTCCTGCGTTAGCGGTCTGGAGCCTTTTTTGCCTTTGCCCAGGATACGGATGAATTCAGCAAACGGATGTTCCGGGTGCGGCGTTTGTTCGTGATGAGTGAATGTCATAAGGTAAATTTAAAATAATGGTCGATTAACAAGGCGATAAACAGGACGGTCAGGTACATCAGCGAATAAAAGAAAGTTCGCATCGCGGTTTTGTCGTCTTTCCGGCGTATCATCAAAATGGCGAAATAAATAAAACCAAGACCTAACGGCACCACGGCAGACAGATAAATCAGGCCGCTCATGCCGGTCAGATAGGGCAGCAGGGTAATAATGAACAGCAGCAGGGAATACAGCAGAATATGTAGTCGGGTATATTCTACGCCGTGCGTGACCGGCAACATCGGTATGCCGACTTTGGCGAATTCTTTGCGTTTGGCGATAGACAGCGGCCAGAAATGCGGCGGCGTCCAGGCGAAAATAATCAAAAACAACAACAACGAGTAAGGATGCAGTTCACCGGTCATAGCGCACCAGCCCAGCATCGGCGGCGTGGCCCCGAAAGCGCCGGCAATAACGATATTTTGCGGGGTCATACGCTTAAGGTAGACCGTATAGATAATCGCGTAACCCAGCGCCGACAAGAAAGTCAGTAATGCGGTCAAGGCATTGACCATGACGATCAGTAATGCCATTGAGATAACGCCCAGCGCCAACGCAAAAGTGATGACATTGGTAGAGCTTAATTCGCCTTTGGGCAAAGGACGGTTCTTGTTGCGATCCATCAGCGCATCGGCTTCACGGTCGATATAATGGTTAATCGCGGCGGCCGAGGCGGCGGCCAATGCAATTCCTAGGCTGCTGTAGATAAACAGGCCGATAGGCGGCATTCCCGGCACGGCTAATAACATTCCCGCAATAGCTGTAAAAACGATCAAGGCGACCACTTTGGGTTTGCATAACTCAAGATAACTTTTCCAGGAGGGCCTAGGAGATTGGCTAGTCATTATTTAATAGATTCCAACTTTTAGTTTAGGGTGCGGTTCCCATGGAAACCGCAGGAATGGCGTTGTGATGTCCCATCCAGCGCTGCCGGAGCAGGGTATGGGAACGATGAACAGTTACTGTATAGAATACAGTGAACTATTGATTATTGAAATAGTTCAGCTTGCCAACGCTTTCATAAAAAGGGCGTTATGATCAATCCATTCCAGAGCTGCCCGGATATATCTTGTCCCTGTTTTTATCAGAATTAGTCAGTGTCACCGTCTTAAAAATAGGACAAAATTTTTCCTGGCTGCTATATCCGGCGACGCAAGGGTTGTGGCGCTTGAAGCTTTTCCGGCAAATCAACACTATCCGAAGCCCTGTCTGTATGTGATAATAAATGATTTGATTTTCGGCGATATTTCTTTCTAACCAACATAGCCGCAGGGCATAAAGGGCACTACATAATGGATGAGAACAAAAAGAAAGCGCTAGGCGCGGCGCTGATGCAGATAGAAAAGCAATTCGGCAAGGGCTCGGTCATGCGCATGGGTGATGTGGCGGCTTCGCGTGACATCGACGTGGTTTCTACGGGTTCTTTAGGCTTGGATATTGCGCTGGGCTGCGGCGGTTTGCCTCGCGGTCGTGTTATTGAGATCTATGGCCCTGAATCATCCGGTAAAACTACATTGACGCTGCAAGTGATCGCCGAAATGCAAAAACTCGGCGGCACGGCGGCATTTGTCGATGCCGAGCATGCTTTAGATCCCAGTTATGCCGAAAAAATCGGTGTTAATGTCGATGACTTGCTGGTTTCCCAGCCGGATACCGGCGAGCAAGCGCTGGAAATTACCGACATGTTGGTGCGTTCCGGTGCGGTTGATGTGGTCGTGATTGATTCGGTTGCGGCGCTGACGCCCAAAGCCGAGATTGAAGGCGATATGGGCGATTCCCATATGGGTTTGCAGGCGCGTTTGATGTCTCAGGCTTTGCGTAAATTGACCGGCAATATCAAGCGATCCAATACGCTGGTTATTTTTATCAACCAGATCCGAATGAAGATCGGCGTGATGTTCGGCAGCCCAGAAACCACCACCGGCGGTAATGCGCTTAAGTTTTACGCTTCGGTGCGCCTGGATATTCGGCGTATCGGTTCGATTAAAAAGGGCGAAGAAGTTATCGGCAATGAAACCCGGGTAAAAGTCGTTAAAAACAAAGTCGCGCCGCCTTTTAGACAGGCCGAGTTTGAGATTTTATACGGTGAAGGTATTTCCTTTCTGGGCGAGCTGGTTGACTTGGGCGTAAGTTACGGTTTTATTCAGAAAGCGGGTTCCTGGTACAGCTACGGCGATGAAAAGATCGGGCAGGGCAAGGATAACGTAAAGGCCTTCTTAAGAGAGCATCCTGAAAAAGCAAAAGAAATTGAAGCCAAAATAAGAGCCGAGGCTTTCGGTAAGAAAGTTGCTCCTTTAATTGAAGCGCCTGTGGTTGATGAGGACGAGTAATTCGTTTTGATTGAAGGGGCTCATGTCGCCAAGGAAATCGAGGGCGTTTGTTTGCGCCTTTTGGCGCGCAGAGAACACAGCCGGCAGGAATTGCTGGCTAAATTGGCTTTAAGAGGTTTTGACAGGGATGACGCGCTGCCGGTCATTGATGAATTGGCCGAGCACGGCTGGCAGGATGATTTAAGGTACGCTGAAAGCTACGCCCGGTTCCGAATCCAGAAGGGCTACGGGCCGATTCGAGTGAGCTATGAGCTTAAACAAAACGGCATAGCGGCGTTTGATCTTGAAGGCATCGTGCAGGAAGAGGCCGGTAGCTGGATGGCACTGCTGGAACAGGTTTACAGCAAAAAATACAGCCATGACACGGTGTTGGAACGCAATGAGTGGGCAAAACGCAGCCGTTTCTTATTGCATCGCGGGTTTTCCGGCGCAATGATCAGTGCGTTATTTGATGAGTTGAATATTAGATTTCTCTAAGTTTTGGGTAAGCCTCGCGCAACCCGATTTTTTTAAAAGCATTTATTTATTATGAAAAAGATGACTAGCGCCCAGTTGCGCACCGCCTTTCTGGAATTCTTTCGCGAGCGAGGACATTCGGTGCAGCCTTCAAGTTCACTGATTCCGGGCAATGATCCGACCTTATTATTCACCAATGCCGGTATGGTGCAGTTCAAGGATGTGTTTTTAGGTCGGGATCATCGCGACTATAACAAGGCCGCGACCAGCCAGCGCTGTGTCCGGGCGGGCGGCAAGCATAACGACCTTGAAAACGTCGGTTATACCGCAAGGCATCATACTTTTTTTGAAATGCTGGGTAATTTCAGCTTCGGCGATTATTTTAAAAAAGAAGCAATCCATTTCGCTTGGGATTTTTTGACCAAGGAGCTGGAAATCCCGGCGGAAAAATTATGGATTACCGTTTTTGACGAAGATTCGGAAGCGGAAAAAATCTGGCTGGATGACATCGGCGTTTCGCCGGTTCGGTTCTCAAGAATCGGCGCCAAGGATAACTTCTGGTCGATGGGCGATGTCGGACCTTGCGGACCATGTACCGAAATATTCTACGATCACGGTGCGGACATTGCCGGTGGGCCTCCGGGATCGCCGGATGAAGACGGCGACCGCTATATCGAAATCTGGAATCTGGTGTTCATGCAATACGACCGTTCCGCTGACGGTTCGTTAACGCCGCTGCCGAAACCCTCGGTCGATACAGGCATGGGTCTGGAACGCATCGCGGCGGTATTGCAGGGCGTACACAGCAATTACGAGATCGATTTGTTCCAAAAACTGTTGAAAGCGGCGGCCAAGCTGGCCGATACCAGTGATTTGACGCAAAGTTCATTGCGGGTGATTGCCGATCATATTCGCTCTTGCGCATTTTTAATAGCCGATGGCGTGATGCCGTCCAACGAAGGACGCGGTTATGTGGTGCGCCGCATTATTCGTCGCGCGATTCGGCACGGTTATCGTTTGGGTATCCGTGATGTGTTCTTTTACAAACTGGTCGCGCCGCTGGCTGAAGAAATGGGCGAAGCTTTTCCCGAGCTTAAAGCCGCACAAGAACAAGTTGAGCGGGTGCTGAAAAAAGAAGAAGAGCGTTTTGCTGAAACCCTGGAACAAGGCATGAAGATTCTGGAAGCCTGTGTCGCCAAGATGGAAGGTTCGGTCATTCCCGGCGATACCGTATTCCAGCTTTATGATACCTATGGTTTCCCCGTTGACTTGACCGCTGATTTTGCCCGCGAAAATGATCTGACTGTCGATCATGCCGGATTTGAAACCGCGATGTCGGCTCAGCGGGAAAGGGCGAGGTCTGCCAGCAGTTTTGGCGCTGACTACGATCAGGATATAAAGCTTGATGCACAAACCGAATTTACCGGCTACAGCCAGCTTGACGATCAGGTGCATATCATCGGTCTTTACAAAAAAGGCCAGCCGGTAGACAGCTTGGAAGACGGTGAAGAGGGCGTTGTTATTTTAGATAAAACGCCGTTCTATGCCGAGTCCGGCGGTCAGATCGGCGACTGCGGCAAAATCGAAGCGGATGGCGCAGTCTTTGAAGTCACCGATACCCAAAAACAGGGAGGCAACCTGTTCCTGCATAAAGGTAAATTGCTTACCGGAACCCTGACCAATGGCCAGTTGTGTGATGCCCGAGTCAGCGAAGCAGACAGAACGGCCACCGAGCTTAATCATTCGGCGACTCATTTGCTGCATGCTGCACTGAGGCAGGTTCTGGGGGATCATGTCGCGCAGAAAGGCTCGCTGGTTAATCCTGAACGCTTGCGCTTCGACTTTTCTCATTTTGAGCCGGTTACGGCTTCTGAAATCAGCACCGTTGAACGGATTGTTAATGAGCAGATTCGAGCGAATAATCCTGTTAGCGCTCAGGTCATGGCAAAAGACGATGCGGTTAAAGCCGGTGCGATGGCGTTGTTCGGCGAAAAATACGGCGATGAGGTCAGGGTGTTGAAAATCGGCGAATTTTCGACCGAGCTTTGCGGCGGCACGCATGTTGAACGGGCAGGGGACATCGGTTGCTTTAAAATCATTAACGAAACCGGTGTTGCGGCTGGCGTTAGGCGTATCGAGGCGGTAACCGGCGGCGGCTGTATCGAATGGATAGCCGGTCGGGACCATGCGCTTGCCAGTATTGCCGGATTAGTCAAAAGCGCGCCTGAGAAAACGCCTGAAAAAGTCGAGCAGCTGATAGAAAAAAACCGGCTGTTGGAAAAGCAGCTGGAACGCTTGAATGCAAAGCTCGCCAGTTCTGCGGGTAACGAACTGGGCGCTCAGGCTGTCGATGTCGGAGGCATTAAAGTATTGGCGGTCAAGCTCGATGGCGTTGATTCCAAATCCCTGAAAGACATGGTCGATCAGTTAAAAAATAAATTAGGCAGCGCCGCAATTGTGTTGGCGGTCGTCGATGGTGACAAGGTCAGTTTGATTGCCGGTGTCACTAAAGACCAGATGGGGCGGATAAAAGCCGGTGATCTGGTGAATTTCGTCGCCACCAAAGTCGGCGGAAAAGGCGGCGGCAGGCCCGATATGGCTCAGGCCGGGGGCAATGATCCGTCCGGCTTGGCTGACGCATTGGCTCAGGTTCCTGCCTGGATCCAAACGCAACTTGGCGCATAGAAGGTTTTATTAAATGGCATTATATGTATACAAATTTGGCGGCACCTCGGTAGGCACTATCGAGCGCATTAAGGCGGTCGCCGAAAAAGTTAAAAAAGCCCATGATCTGGGGGATCAAATTATCGTCGTGGTTTCCGCGATGAGCGGCGAAACCAATCGTCTGGTTGCATTGGCAAAAGACATGCAGCAACACCCCAATGACCGGGAAATGGACGTGTTGCTGTCAACCGGAGAGCAGGTCACTGTTTCGCTGTTAAGCATGGCTTTGCATGAGTTGGGCTGCGATGCCTGTTCTTATACCGGTAGTCAGGTCAAAATCCTGACCGACAGCAGCCACACCAAAGCGCGAATCCGCAAGATAGACGACTCACGCATCCGAGCCCATCTTAACGAAGGCAAGGTGGTCGTTGTCGCCGGTTTTCAGGGCGCGGATGAACACGGCAATATCACTACGCTGGGGCGCGGCGGGTCTGATACCACCGCAGTGGCGCTGGCGGCAGCCTTAAAGGCCGACGAATGTCATATTTATACCGATGTTGACGGCGTTTACACTACGGATCCCAGAGTGGAGCCGAAAGCCCGCAGGCTTGATAAAATCACTTTTGAAGAAATGCTGGAAATGGCCAGCTTGGGCTCGAAAGTATTGCAGATCAGATCGGTAGAATTTGCCGGAAAATATAACGTTGCGTTACGCGTATTATCATCATTTAAAGAAGGTAAGGGTACGCTCATTACCTACGAGGAATCACAAGTGGAAAGTGCTTTAATTTCAGGAATCGCATTTAATCGGGATGAAGCTAAATTAACCATCACCGGCGTGCCTGATTTGCCGGGAGTTGCGTTTAAAATTCTGGGGCCGATTGCCGACGCCAACATCGAAATCGACATGATCATCCAGAATATCGCCGACGATGCGACTACTGATTTCACCTTTACGGTGCATCGCAATGATTATCAGCGGGCGAAAACCTTGCTGGATAAAACCTGCGCCGAACTGGGGGCCAGAAACGTCACCGGTGATGACAGCATCGTCAAAGTATCCATTGTCGGTGTAGGCATGCGTTCTCACGCAGGCATTGCCAGCACTATGTTTAAGGCATTGGCCGATGAAGGTATCAATATCCGCATGATTTCAACATCCGAGATCAAAATATCGGTTGTTGTCGATGAAAAATATCTAGAGCTTGCAGTCAGGGCGCTGCATGCTGCGTTTAAATTAGATCAAGAAATAGAATCTTAGGCTTTATTTATAAGAAAAACCTGCTATAATTGCCCGTCTTGGTTGGATGCTGTTTAAGAACAGTACGTTTTTAACATATATAGGGAGTAGCCATGCTTATCTTGACTCGTCGGGTAGGGGAGACTTTGATGATCGGTGATGAAGTTACAGTCACTGTTCTTGGAGTTAAAGGAAATCAGGTTCGCATAGGTGTTAACGCACCAAAAGAAGTTTCTGTACACAGGGAAGAGATCTACGAAAGGATCAAAAAAGAACAGAACGGGCCTGCTGGCTTGACTGGATCTGAAGAGTAAAATCGTAGCAGGAATTTATGAGTGCCATAGGCACTCAGCAGCTAACGGATGTGAGCTTAGTATTAAGTGGGGTGTGAATATTTCGCAGAATATTTTTTGTGAAGTAGTTTAGCGATTGCACCTTAACATCGTTAGCTAAAAGGAATTATGTTAGTTTTTTGAGAGGTTCCCTCTTAAAATGATCTCTGGGCACAGGACTGTAGCTTAAAGAGATATATCATCTATTTGGAGAGTTGGCCGAGAGGCTGAAGGCGCTCCCCTGCTAAGGGAGTATGGGTTTTATCGCCCATCGAGGGTTCGAATCCCTCACTCTCCGCCATTTAGATCTTTTATTCATAAAGATTATTCAAATTATTACTTGGTCGGTGACTGTAAGGTGTCTGTTGATAAACTGCATTAATCACCAAAATCAGCTCAAAATTCCCACTTTCATTTGTTACTCGCTAGACACGTAGTAATTCCGCTGTCTCATCAATACTTCTTGTTTCAAAATTTATTTTACTGCGATTTTTTTATAAAAAACCGGACGAGGAAGAGTGATGTCAGTCAGCGTCCAGCATTTACCAGTAAACAGCGTCATAATTGACTATGTGAATTACTATTACATTGTTTTTTTAATGTTTTTTATTGGGAAATCTGGTAAAAACTGATGCTGAAAGTGGTGACTTTTGCACGCTGATTTACGCATTATGACACTTGGGGGTGCGGAGGAGTCCATGTCATCAGCCTGGGTCGTTATCGGTCATTCCGCTGATCCAAAATAGCACTATTTGTGTTTGTCATACTGGTTCACGCCATCACGCCTATGATTCACTACTCACCGCTAACCAGGCCGCTAAAAAAAACATCCTAAGCGACACAAAGCAGTTATGTCTAGGGTGTGTTTGATTAATAACTGATTGATTATTCAAAAATAATTCTATGTGCTTTGATTTTCGCTCAGTGCTAAAAACGTTACATATGATTGCGCTGTTTCCACCGCTGACTATTCCTCTAAAAACACGAATATCGCACATTATCCAATGAATAAATAACTTATAAATGAAACCATCTTCATTAGTAACGGAATCTTTGATTGATTGTCAAAATCCAACGTTAATTGAAGTTGACCGTAAGAATCATTATGCGAAATCGATAATATGTAAATAACCTTTTCAGTTATAGTCGGAGCTTTTTTTATGAAAAAAATATTATTTTTACTAACCACAGTATTTTGTAGTCCTGTGTTTTCGGGGCCATTACCAACAGATGATGTTTTTGATCCCTCCAGTTTTTGGTATACACCCATACCGACTTCTGCACCACTACACCCCAATTCCGTCAATTTAGTCACAGAACTCCTAAGACAGAAAGCCACCTACTACGGGACGGTAAACATTAATACCAGTTCCTATTCTGCCCCTGTTTATTACACGACAGGAACGGAAACAGTACAAAAAGTAACACAATGGGATTGTCAAAAAAAGGGCTACCTGGATGCTGGATTAAAAACCCAGTGGGCCACTGTGCCTATTCCAGATTATGCTGTGCAATCCGCAGGTACGGATGGCGAGATGGCGATCTATGATGTAGCTACAGATACTTATTATGAATTCTGGCAAGCACGAAAGGTTAATGGCGCATGGCAGGCATGTTGGGGCGGCAGAATAACTGCTGCCTCATTCAATACAGGTGTTTTTAATAGCTACTACGGGACAACAGCGACCAGCTTGCCTTTTATTGGTGGACAAATAACTGCCGAGGAACTACAACGCGGAGAAATTAAGCATGCCATTGGCATTGCTTTGGTTGACGTTGCTAATTTTGATGTATTTTCTTGGCCGGCCAATCGTTCAGATGGCCAGAACCCGACTAATGTGGCTAACCGTATACCGGAAGGTTTGCGCTTTAGACTTGACCCAACTATTAATGTAAATGCGCTAAGTATGTCAGCGGCAGGTAAAGTGATTGCAAAAGCTGCCCAAATTTACGGGTTTGTTGTTTGGGATAGGGCGGGGGCCTTATCTATCCGCGCACAGAACTCGGCTTCCTATACTGCACAAGGATTACCTAACCCATACCCAGTATTATTCGGAGGATTACCCACCTACCAAGTTCTGAACGGCTTACCTTTTAACAAAATGCAATTCTTACCAATGGACTACGGAAGGCCATGATCGGCCTCGAATTACCAAAATAACCAAACAATGGAACCGCTTCTGCTTAATTGGTAAGCGCTTAGCGCATCCGGCATTACAGAAATAATTATGCTACTCACTCCAATTCCTGAGCTGAAACGAACAGTTATCCCAACCTCAATTCCTATTTTCGCAGGGGAGTGAATAGTCCAGTAGGTAGAGCAACTGCGTTTCGTTGCCCGACAATAGAAGCTGTAATCGGCGTTGTGCATGTAAGGCGGTTTGCTACGAGAAACCATATATGGACTCCCTGCAAACAATCAACCTTGCAGCCCTTTTTATTTAACCCATGCCAATTCATTCCGGCTTGTTGTATAGCATTGTGAAATCCGTTCCGTTTTCGGCTTCCCTGTACTTTGTTAATCGACGGCTAAAGTTGCGGGAACACCCCCTTACGCATTCGATGAGATAGATTGGCTTCTTGATTTTGTTATTCAGCGTCGAATAGTTACCAGTTAACAGCATTAAAACCGAACAGCAAAAAATCGATTATTAATATTTTTGTCATCGGTTAAGATATGATTTCATTTAAGAAAAATAAAGGAGAGTCGATCATGAAAAAGTTACGTATTTATATATTGGCAGCTTTTACGGTTTTAGCACTTCCCAATGCTTACGCGCATACAACAACGGCACATACATCGGCGCAGAAATTCGGTAGAGGTTTGGCG
>Ga0123399_1093752_pt1 | contig 15642 bp, 10 predicted proteins | sample T5LHNH4metaT_FD_89927 | JGI IMG/M metagenome (GOLD analysis project Ga0123399, IMG submission 89927) | Methane-oxidizing artificial microbial communities from Washington, USA to study methane cycling - T5-LHNH4 metaT (Metagenome... | ecosystem: Engineered > Modeled > Simulated communities... | reverse complement strand
TTTCAATTCAGCTTCAGGATCATCGAGCAATCGATTCAGTTCGAGAACGCCTTTTCTGGGAAGAATAATTCGAGCTTCAAAACCGGTAGCCTGATCGAGGTTATCCTCATAAATGGACAAGCGATGCCCATCCGAGGCAACCAGCTTCAACTTACTGTTGGATACATTAAGCAATAAGCCGTTCAAATAATAACGAACATCCTGATTAGCCATGCAGAATACCGTTTTATCGAGCGCTTTTTTAAATTTTCCGGCATTAATGAATAAGTGATTCTCCAATTCGGATTCAGCAAATTCAGGATAATTATCTGCAGGCAAACAACTCAAGGAAAAACGGCTACGACTGGAGGCGATTTTTACTTTATCGTCCTGCAACTCAAACTTTATTTCAGCACCATTCGGCAAAAGCCTGCAAATGTCCAAAAACTTTCTGGCCGGTACCGTAATCGAACCCGGCGTAGCCGTTGCGATATTGATTTTAGCGATGATCTGAATTTCCAGATCAGTACCGGTCAAAATAAGCTGATTTTCCTCGATAACCATCAAGACATTGGAAAGAATAGGCATTGTTTGCCTTTTCTCTATCACGCTGACTATTTGCTGCAAAGGGACCAGGATTTCTTCTCTATTAATAATAAATTTCATAAAAGAATATTTTTCTATTATTACTATTAGCTTAAAAGGAAACTGTTGAAAACAGTTTTTTATCCTTAATAATCAATTAGCTGGGTTGTTATGAATAATGTGTTTAAGGGTGCTGGTTTAACGTGTACGGATTGTAGTTAACTAAGCGATGTTAGTAAAAGTACATTTTATCCACAGGTTGCTCCCAATCAATGTGACAGGGTTCTCAACAGGTTGGAGTAATCTTCGGCAATCTTGTTATCGGCTTCTTTTAACTCGGCAATCCGTTTGCAGGCATTCATTACCGTGGTGTGATCACGACCGCCAAATGCATCGCCGATTTCAGGAAAGCTGTGCGATGTCAGTTCCCTAGCCAGGCACATGGCCATTTGCCTGGGCCTGGTAATGGATTGCTTCCTGTTTTTTGATGACAAATCGGCAACGCGAATTTTAAAATATTCGGCAACCGTTTTTTGGATATTGTCGATATTCACGAGTTTATCCTGCAAGGAAATTAAATCATGCAGCGCTTCCTTGGTGAATTCGATGGTAATTTCACGGCCGGTAAACTGGGCGTTGGCAATGACTCGCCTTAAAGCCCCTTCCAGATCACGAACGTTGGACGGAATCCTTTTGGCGATAAAGAAAGCGACATCCTGAGCCAGCTCAATATTAACCAACGCCGCTTTCTTCATTAAAATAGCGGCCCTGGTTTCCATATCAGGCGGCTCGATTAACACAGGAAGTCCCCAGCCAAACCGTGATTTTAAACGGTCTTCAAGACCTATAATTTCCTTAGGATATTTATCACAGGTCAAAATGACTTGGTGTTTCTTTTCCAGCAGCGTATTGAAAGTATGAAAAAACTCTTCCTGGGAACGTTCCTTTCCGGCAAAAAATTGAATATCGTCAATTAAAAGTACATCGACACCACGATAAAATTCTTTAAAGGCGTTAATGGAGTTCTGCTGCAATGCCTTAACCATATCCTGGACGAATTTTTCAGAGTGCAGGTAAACGACAGTCGCTGAAGGATTTTTTTGTAAAACCGCATTGCCTATTGCATGCATCATATGGGTTTTACCCAAACCTGAACTGCCGTAAATAAGCAATGGGTTATAAGCTTTGCCGATGTTCTCGGAAACCTGCATTGAAGCGGCCCTTGCCAACTGATTGGATTTACCTTCGACAAAATTATCGAACGTAAACGCCTTATTGAGGAAGTTGGGGCTGCTTTTTTGGCTTCCGGCAGGCTTGGCTACTTTAGCTGCCGTTGCAACGGACGAATTTCTGGAACCGATTTCCAGGCTCAAATTTAATGTACCGTTGGAAAACTCATAAATAGTTTCTTCAATTTTTGCAAAATGGTGCTCTTTAACCCAGTCCAGTACAAAGCGGTTAGGAGCCAATAATTTTATTTGTTCGTCGCTTTCTATGGCCTGTAGAGGCCTTATCCATGTACTGAAGTCAGAACCTGAAATTTCATTTTCAAGTTTAGAGAGGCAGTTGTTCCAAATTGAGCTCATTGAAATAGTAAAAAGTTGATTATAATTAATAATGTAATTTCGCTTCTTATCACTATACAGCAATAAAACATTGCGCTACAGAATTGACAGGTCAAGTGGTTTATTTTATCATCCGCTGTCTTTTTTATCTGTTTTTGTTAACACTCATCCGATCAGGCCTTAAGTACAATGAAAAGAACATACCAACCCAGTAAAATAAAACGCGTAAGAACCCACGGTTTTCGTGCAAGAATGGCAACAGTAGGTGGCCGTAAAGTTCTGAATGCTCGTAGAGCAAAAGGTCGCGCCCAGTTAACCGTTTAGTTGACGGTTGGTGGCTGAAGAAGTTTTTGGTTTCCCCCCGCAGTTACGGTTAAAAAAACCGGCTGAATATAAAAAGGTTTTTGCTAAGCCTGTAAAATCAAGTGACCAATATTTTACCCTGTTAGCCATAAAGAATGATTTCGATCATCCGCGGCTAGGCTTGGCAATTGCTAAAAAAAATATAAGAAAGGCAGTACACAGGAATGTGATTAAGCGAACTGTCCGGGAAAACTTTAGAATAAAACAACACGATTTGGGGAATATTGATATTGTTGTTTTGGCTCGTAGAGAAGCCGTAGATGCTCCGCTGGATTTGTTAAGAAAATCATTGGAAAGGCATTGGCTTAAGCTGGTATCCCGATGCGATTCATACTCATAGCAATTATAAAGTTTTATAAATACTTTATTAGCCCTCTGCTAGGCGATAGATGTCGCTTCTATCCAAGTTGTTCAAGTTATTCTCTGGAAGCGCTTCAGCTCCACGGGGCCATTATCGGCTCTTATCTCTCCCTCAAAAGATTATTAAAATGCCATCCGTTCCATGAAGGTGGCATTGATCCCGTTCCAGAAAAATTTGGTAATAAGAATGGATAATATAAGATTTATACTGATCGTTACTTTTGCGATGCTTGTTTTTATGCTGCAACAAGCCTGGCAACTGGATTATGGCCCGAAACCTGAAGTTGCTGCGATTACAGAGCCCGTAGCAACCAATACCAAAGAAGATTTACCATCTGCCACCGGCGCATCAGCCCAAACAGAAACGGCAGAACCCAATACCGCAGCCGTGCCATTGGCAACAATGTCATCCGCCAACATCATTACCGTTAAAACCGATGTGCTGGCGCTTCAAATTGATCTGAAAGGCGGCACCATCCAGAATCTGGATTTACTAACCTACCCGATAGAAAAATCCAACACCGTCGTAGATAAATTACGTGCGATGATCGGTTTATCGGTTGCGGAAAAAAATACCGCTCCGGTACGCTTGTTTAACAGCAATCAGGAAAAATTATTTGTCGCACAAAGCGGTTTAATTGCCGACAGCGGTTTTGCAACTGCGCCGAGTCATCACACCGTATTTAAAAACGAGCAGACCAATTATGATCTGCAATCAGGACAAGACAGTTTAACAGTGCCCTTAACATGGACAGATAATAACGGCCTGACTATTACCAAACTGTTTACCTTTAAACGCGGCAGTTATGACATCACGCTGGAACAAAAAGTCAAAAACGATTCCGCCAAGCCTTGGTCGGGCAGACAGTACAGCCAATTGCTTAAAGCGCCGGATACGACCAGCAAAGGCGGCATGCTGACCGGCGGTATGAGAGCTTATGACGGCGGCGTTATTTATACCGAAAAAGAAAAATACCAAAAAATAAGCTTTGATGACATGTCTGATGAAAATCTTGATGTTGCAACCAAAGGCGGTTGGACCGCATTGATTCAGCATTATTTTGCCTCCGCATGGATTCCGCCTGCCGATCAGGAAAATCACTTTTATACCAAAGTACTGAATGACGGCCACTATGTTATCGGAACTTATTCTGCACCGGTTACCGTTAACGCAAACTCGGATGCGCAGTTTGTTGCCCAATTATTCGCCGGTCCCAAGATCCAGCCTATGATGGAAAAAATAGCGCCGGGGCTTGAGCTTACCGTTGATTACAGTTTTTTAACCTTTATTGGCAAACCCATCTATTGGTTGTTGAACCAGATTCACGATGCCGCCGGTAACTGGGGCGTAGCTATTATCGGCGTAACACTGTGTATTAAATTGCTGTTCTTTCCATTGTCGCAATCGAGCTACAAATCAATGGCCAAGATGCGCAAAATTCAGCCGCGTCTTAAAGAACTGCAAGAACGTTTTGCCGATGACAGACCGCGTTTCAATACTGAAATGATGGCGCTGTATAAAAAAGAAAAGGTCAATCCATTGGGCGGCTGTTTGCCCATCTTGGTGCAGATTCCGGTATTCATGTGTTTATATTGGGTACTGAGCGAAACCGTTGAATTTCGTCATGCGCCTTTTATATTATGGATACAGGACTTATCTTCACAGGATCCATTTTATGTGTTGCCGGTTATCATGGGTATCACCATGAAAATCCAGCAAAGCTTAAACCCTGCGCCGATTGATCCGATACAGGCTAAAGTGATGAAGATGTTCCCGATCGTCTTTACCATCTTCTTCCTGTTTTTCCCGGCCGGTCTGGTTTTATACTGGGTAGTCAACAACACCCTGTCTATCATTCAACAGTCGTATATCACCAAGCAAATAGCTAAAATGCCATAGGCCTACGTGGATATAGAAAACCCAGATACCATTGCAGCCATTGCAACACCGCCAGGGAATGGCGGTGTCGGCATCATTCGCATTTCGGGGGCATTGGTTCCCGAAATCGCCAAACACCTCGTCAATAAAGCATTAACTCCCCGACTGGCCCAGTATTCATCTTTTACCGATGACGACGGCTCGGTCATCGATTCCGGCATCATCCTGTATTTCCCTGCTCCCGCCTCGTATACCGGCGAAGACATACTCGAACTCCAAGGCCACGGCGGCTCGGTTGTATTGGACATGCTGTTGCGGCGTGTTTTATCGCTGGGCGCTCGCTTAGCCAACCCCGGCGAGTTTACCGAACGCGCATTTCTTAATGACAAACTCGATTTAGCCCAGGCTGAAGCTGTCGCCGACTTGATTGAAAGCAGCACCGAACAATCGGTCCGCTCCGCGCAAAAATCGATGCAGGGCGCTTTTTCAGTACAGATCAATGAACTGGTCGAAGAACTGACCGAGCTCAGAACCTACGTCGAAGCGGCGATCGATTTTGTTGATGAAGAAATCGATTTCCTGACCGACGGCGTGGTCGAAAACCGGATTGTCAAAATACTGCACCGTATTGGAGAAATCCAAAAAACAGCGCAACAAGGCCGCCTGCTGCGCGACGGCATGACCGTCGTATTGGCGGGCAAACCGAACGCCGGAAAATCCAGCCTGCTCAACGCGCTGGCCGGACACGAAGCCGCGATAGTCACCGACATAGCCGGAACCACGCGCGACGTGTTAAAAGAGCGCATCCAGCTGGACGGCATGCCTTTGCATATCATCGACACCGCAGGTCTGCGCGAAAGCGACAATGCGATAGAACAGGAAGGCATCCGCAGAGCTCACGAAGAGATCAAAAACGCCGATAAAATTTTATTGCTGATTGATGCAAGGGAACCGGAAACAGAGTCGCTGTTAAAAACCCTGCCGCCGGGCGGCAACATCACCCAAATCTACAATAAAATAGACCTGCTGGGCCTGGAACCGGAAATCAAACAAACCGAACTCGGTACCCAAATCTACCTGTCGATAAAAACCGGCGACGGCATGGAATTGTTAAAACAACATCTCAAACAGAGCGTCGGTTTTAACGAGGCGACCGACAACGTGTTTATCGCAAGAAGACGGCATATCGAAGCCTTAAGCAAAGGCCATGAATTTGTCGAAAGCGCTTTAGACCAGTTAAGAGGCAGCCAAGCCGGAGAACTGGTCGCGGAAGACTTAAGACAAGCGCAAAACAGCCTTGCGGAAATTACCGGAAAATTCACCTCGGATGATTTGCTCGGGAAAATATTTTCCAGCTTTTGCATCGGCAAGTGAATTGGTAAATCAACCATTTTAAAGATCGGAGTTTTGCCCTTAAAGGAGCGATACTTGTTTTTACTGTTTGAACCTTATTGACCGCATGTAATCGAACGAATACAATCGAATCATGATTACAATACGCACCTTACCCAAGTTCGATGCTTGGCTTTCCGGTCTACGCGATGGGATGACCAAACGCCGGTTAGTGGCTAGATTGAGAAAGGCCCAACTTGGCAACTTGGGTGACATTAAGCCTGTAGGTGATGGTTCGGCCCTGGTTGGCGGATGTATTATGTCCAGAGAGGCGATGTAATAATTATCATGTTGGGCGGCGGCGATAAGTCCACCCAGGCCGCAGATATTGCCGAAGCCAAACAGTTGGCTGATTCTTTGGAGGATTAAACCGTGACCGATAAAATTAATATATCAAGCCTGCCTGAGTTTGACGCTTCCCACTATCTGGACAGTGAAACAGCAGTTGCAGAATATTTAACGGCTATTATTGAAGATGGCGATTCGGCGTTATTGGCAGCGGCACTGGGCGACATTGCCAGAGCGCGAGGCATGACAGACATTGCTAAATCAGCAGGACTTACACGCGAAGCGCTTTATAAAGCACTTCGACCCAACGCGCACCCACGCTTCGATACCATTTCTAAAGTCTGTAAGGCGCTTGGGGTTAAACTCCATGTTGAGCCTATTTAAGCCAATGGCCGGACAGGGATTATTTCAAGCTTTCATTTAAAAAATTGAATAATTTTTCACTTTTTATCCCTATATTACCCTTCAAGCATATTAAGTTATTGTGTTAAAAGGCTACATTACTTTATGTATAAGCAAGTAACGACTGCCGCGACATACTCGGCGAATTGTAAAATCGATCATTGCTTCAATCGCGTACGATAGACACACCAAAATAACCCCTTAGTTATCCCTATATATAACCCGTTGTCGGCCAAAACGGACAGCGGCTCAAAAGAAAAAAATCCATGTTCAAACAAGCCTTCAAAAATATCGACGACGTCATCTGGAAAGAGGCCGGTTGCGCCAGCGAACTGGATTACACCGAGCAGACCTCGTGGCTGCTGTTCCTGAAATTTCTGGACGGCCTGGAGCAGGACAAGGCCATGGAAGCCGAGCTGGAGGGCAGGAAATACGCGTTCATTCTTGACCTGCCGTACCGCTGGGAAAGCTGGGCCGCGCCCAAGGACAACGATGGCAAGCCGGACCACAACAAGGCGCTGACCGGCGACGATTTGCGCGACTTCGTAGACCGCGAGCTGTTTCCCTACCTGCACGGCTTCAAGCAAAAAGCCGATGGCCCGAACACCATCGAATACAAGATTGGCGAGATATTCGGCGAGATCAAGAACAAGATTCACAGCGGTTACAACCTGCGCGAAATCATCGACCACATAGACGAACTGCGTTTCCGCTCGCAGACCGAAAAGCATGAGCTGTCGCACCTTTACGAAGCCAAGATCAAGAACATGGGCAACGCCGGGCGCAACGGCGGCGAGTATTACACACCGCGCCCGCTGATTCGCGCTATCGTGCAGGTGGTGCAACCCAAAATTGGCGAAAGCATTTATGACGGCGCTGTCGGTTCGGCGGGCTTCTTGTGCGAGGCATTCGACTACCTGACGGCCAAAGGCAACCTCACCACCAGCGACCACAACATCCTGCAAACGTGTACTTTCTACGGCAAGGAAAAGAAGTCGCTGGCTTACGTGATCGCGATCATGAACATGATCCTGCACGGCATTGAGACGCCGAACATCATCCACACCAACACCCTGGCCGAAAACCTTGCCGACATCCAGGACAAGGACCGCTACGACATCGTGCTGGCCAATCCGCCGTTCGGCGGCAAGGAGCGCAAGGAAGTGCAGCAAAACTTCCCGATCCGCACCGGCGAAACAGCATTCCTGTTCCTCCAGCATTTCATCAAGATGCTCAAGGCCGGCGGACGCGGCGGCGTGGTCATCAAGAACACCTTCCTGTCCAACACCGATAACGCGTCGGTCAGTTTGAGGAAACTGCTGTTGGAAAGTTGCAACCTGCATACCATCCTCGACTGTCCCGGCGGCACCTTTCAGGGCGCGGGCGTCAAAACCGTGGTGCTGTTCTTCGAGAAAGGCGCGCCGACCCGCAAGACCTGGTACTACCAGCTCGAACCGGGCCGCAACATGGGCAAGACCAACCCGCTTAACGACGCCGACCTTGCCGAGTTTATCGAAGTGCAACAAACTAACGCCGACTCGCCCAAAAGCTGGAGCGTGGATGCGGCCACCATCGACCCGGCAACCTTCGACCTGTCGGTGAAGAACCCCAACGGCGGCGAAGCAATCATCCATCGCAGCCCGCAGGACATCATGGACGAGATTGCCGCGTTGGATTCCGAGAGTGCTAAGGTGCTTGGAAATATCAAAAAACTACTATCAGGAGCGGCTCATGACTGAGGATATTCGCTGGAAACAACGCTTTGAGAATTATAAGCTTGCCCTCTATCAGCTCACGTTGGCAGTTGAATTGTCGCGGCAGCGTCCGCTGTCCAACCTTGAAAAACAGGGGGTCATACAAGGATTCGAGTTTGTTCACGAATTGGCCTGGAATGTATTGAAAGATTATTTGGCGTACGAGGGCATTCAAGGCATCGTGGGCTCGCGTGGCGCCGTGCGCGAGGCATTCAAGCGTGGCCTGATTGAAGATGGCGAAACCTGGATGGATATGATCGAAAAACGCAATCTCTCCAGCCATACCTATAACCTGGAGATTGCGGAGGCTCTAATCGTTGCCATCATTAACACTTATCACCCCGAATTTCTTGCACTGCAAGAAGACATGCAGCACAAAGAATAGCCATGTCAAGTTTTGGACTTCCCGAGCAAACCCAGGTAATCATTCGCCGTATACTGGCCGACTACCCTGCAGTCGAACAGGCGATTCTCTATGGCTCGCGTGCCAAGGGCAATTACCGGAAAGGCTCCGACATCGACCTGACCTTAGTCGGCGATAGCTTGGATTATCGCATGTTGGGCGAAATTGCCGGTAGATTGGAAGACTCGCCTATCCCCTATCAGGTGGATTTGTCGGTCCTGAGTTACATTGATAGCCCAAGTTTGTTAGAGCATATCGAGCGGGTGGGAGTGGTGTTTTACCAGCGGGTCAACCAGGGTGATGGGCAATGAAGGTAGGATGGCAAACGAAAACACTGAATCAGATCACCGAGAATCTGGATAACAAGCGAGTGCCAATCACGAAAGCAGATCGTGTAAATGGTGAATATCCATATTACGGAGCTTCTGGGATTGTGGATTACGTAGCCGGTTATATTTTCGATTGCGATACACTTCTGGTTTCAGAAGATGGAGCAAATCTACTTGCTCGTTCGACTCCTATTGCGTTCCCAGCATCGGGAAAATACTGGGTGAACAATCACGCTCACATTCTGAAGTTCGAGAACATGATTACTCAGCGATTCGTTGAGATGTATTTAGAAAGTATCCCACTTGACCGTTATATAACGGGAGCGGCACAGCCTAAGCTCAATCAGATGGCGCTAAACTCGATTCCAATACCTGTGGCTCCTTTCTTTGAACAGCAGCGCATCGTTCGCATTCTCGGCGAAGCGTTTGACGGCATCACCACCGCCAAAGCCAACGCCGAAAAGAACCTTCAAAACGCCCGAGCTCTGTCCGAAAGTTACCTGCAATCTGTCTTTACTCAGGGCGGCGAGGGGTGGGAGCAAAAAACGCTGGAAGAAATATCAACAACTTTTGGGAGAGGCAAGTCGAAGCACCGCCCACGAAACGACAAAATACTTTACAGTGGAAAATATCCATTTATCCAAACGGGCGATATTCGGAACGCAGAGCATTTCATCACTGAGTATTCTCAAACTTACAGCGAAGCCGGACTTGCCCAAAGCAAGCTGTGGCCGAAAGGAACAATATGCATAACTATCGCGGCAAATATCGCAGAGACAGGAATATTGGGTTTCGATGCCTGTTTTCCAGATAGCGTCATTGGCTTGGTAACAAATCCCAAAGAAGCGGAGATTGGTTTTGTAGAATATTTGTTACAGTCATTTAAGGTGCGGCTTCAAGCAAAGGGTAAAGGAAGCGCCCAAGCCAATATCAACATGGGCACGTTCGAAAACGAACGGTTTCCATTCCCCTCGGTTACAGAACAAAAACAAATCGTTGCCAAGCTCGGCATTCTCTGTGAAGAAACCCAACACCTCGAATCCATCTACAAGCAAAAACTCGCCGCCCTCGATGAGCTGAAAAAATCCCTGCTCCACCAAGCCTTCAGCGGGGAACTATGACCTGTATAAAAAAGCCGGTTTTTTAAACCTATCCGCCATAACGTGATAACAAAATGCTATTTTTTATACACGTTATCCTTAACATGATAAGATAATTTAAATTTCTTATCATGAGTTGCGGGTGAAGAAGGTGGTTGAATTGGAGATTCCAAGCAATGACAGCCTGGAAGTTAAAGCCGTCTGGCAAAGCCTGACTGAAGCGCATCGCTATTTAGCCGAGCTGAAAGGCTTGTGCGAAGCGTTGCCTAACCGCGCGATTCTTCTGGATACGCTGGCTATTCAGGAGGCGAAAGACAGTTCGGAAATTGAAAATATTATCACCACGCATGATGAGCTTTACGCTTACGAGCCCAGCAGCGCGGCGTCGCCTGCCGCTAAAGAGGTGCAAAACTACATTGCCGGGCTAAGGGCGGGATTTTCCGATGTGCAGGAGTCCGGCTTAATTCGCTTGAATACGATTTTGCGGGTGCAGGAAGCGGTCGAGCAAAATAACACCGGTTTAAGAAAATTGCCGGGGACGCTGCTTAAAAACCAGCATACCGGCGCAACGGTCTATGAGCCGCCGCAAGATGCGCGGGTGATAGAACAGCTGATGACCGAGCTGGTGGAATTTATTCATGCCGATGACGAGCTGGACCCCTTATTGCGCATGGCCATCGCCCATCACCAGTTTGAAAGCATACATCCGTTTTATGACGGCAATGGCCGCACCGGTCGGATATTGAATCTGTTAATTCTTCAACGCGAAGGTTTGCTGGATTTGCCGGTGCTGTATTTAAGCCGTTACATCACCTCGACCAAAAACCAATATTACCGCTTGCTGCAATCGACTCGGGAAAGCCATGATTGGGTCGAGTGGTGCGTCTATATCGTTAAAGGCGTGGCCGTTACCGCCAAGAGCGAAATCAAGTTAATCAAAAATTTACGCGAGTTGATGCAGTCGACCAAACAACGCCTGCGCGACGAGCTGCCGAAACTTTACAGCCAGGAGTTGCTGAATAACTTATTCCGCTATCCTTATACCAAGATTGAATTTGTAGAAAACGATTTAGGGATTTCGCGCATCACTGCGGCAAAGTATTTAGATGCGCTTGATGCCAATGGTTTTGTGCAAAAGAAAAAAATCGGCCGGACAAATTTTTATATTAACGGCCCGCTGTTTGACCTTTTAACCCGGATTACCTTAGACGATGAATGAAGCCGAAACCCGCGCCGAACATATCGACCCCGCTCTGAAAGCGACAGGCTGGGGTGTCATCGAAGGCAGCCGCATCCGTCGCGAATATTCGATCACGCTGGGCCGCATTGAGGGCCACGGCAAGCGCGGCAAGGCGCTGACCGCCGATTACGTGCTGGAATATCGCAACACCAAGTTGGCGGTAATTGAGGCCAAGGCGTGGGACAAGCTGCTTACCGAGGGCGTTGGTCAGGCTAAGGATTATGCAGGCAAGTTGGCCGTTCGATTCACCTATGCGACCAACGGCCAGGGTATTTACGGCATCGACATGCATACCGGTGTCGAGGGTGAGCTGGCGCAATATCCGACGCCCGATGAACTGTGGAGCCGCACCTTTGCCGTGCTGAATAGAGTGCGCGACCGCTTCGCTGCTGTACCTTATCCGGATAAAGGCGGCAGCTGGGCGATTCGCTTCTATCAGGAAATCGCGGTTAACCGTGTCTTGGAAGCCATCACCGAAGGCAGCGATCGAATCTTGTTGACGCTGGCTACCGGCACCGGCAAAACGTCGATTGCCTTTCAAATCGCTTGGAAGCTGTTTCAAACCCGCTGGAATCTGAGTGACAGGAAGACCGAGGGGGAATCAACACGGCGGCCGCGCATCCTGTTTCTGGCCGATCGCAATACCCTAGCTGATCAGGCCTACAACGATTTCTCTTCGTTTGCCGCATTTTCCGAAGATGCACTGGTGCGCATTGATCCTGCGGACATCCGCAAGAAGGGCAAGGTGCCTAAGAACGGCAGCATTTTCTTTACGATCTTCCAGACTTTTATGAGCGGGCCGGTTGCCGATACCGTTCAGGCTCAAGGCGAACGCAGTTTTTATTTCGGCGAATATCCGCCGGATTTTTTCGACTTCATCGTGATCGACGAATGCCACCGCGGCGGCGCGAATGACGAAGGCAACTGGCGCGGTATCCTCAACCACTTTACTCCCGCGGTGCAGCTCGGCCTGACCGCCACGCCCAAGCGCAAGGACAACGTGGACACCTATGCCTACTTCGGCGAGCCGGTGTTCGTCTACTCGCTAAAAGACGGTATCAACGACGGCTTTCTAACCCCGTTCCGGGTGAGGCAGATTTCCACGACGCTGGACGAATACATCTACACTGCTGATGACTGCGTCATGGAAGGCGAGGTTGAATACGGCAAACTTTATAAGGAAGCCGATTTCAACAAGATCATCGAGATCAAGGAGCGGGAAAAGAAGCGTGTCGAAATTTTCATGTCGCAGATCGACCAGCGGCAGAAGACGCTGGTGTTTTGCGCCACCCAGGAACATGCGCTGGCGATGCGCGACCTGATCAACCAGATGACAACAAGCAGCAACCCGAACTATTGCCAACGGGTGACGGCCAACGACGGTGCGTTGGGCGAACAGTATCTGCGCGATTTCCAGGACAACGAGAAAACCATTCCGACCATCCTGACCACCTCAAAAAAACTCTCGACCGGCGTGGATGCCAGAAATATCCGCAACATCGTATTGATGCGGCCGGTGACCAACATGATCGAGTTCAAGCAGATCATCGGGCGAGGCACGCGGCTCTACGACGGCAAGGATTACTTCACGATCTACGATTTCGTGAAGGCGCACCATCACTTTTGCGACCCGGATTGGGACGGCGAACCGGTTGAGCCGGAAACCTGCCCCAAATGCGGCGGTTATCCGTGTCAATGTGAAAAGCCGTTGCCGCAACCTTGCCCGGTCTGCGGCCAGCGGCCTTGCGTATGCGAGCAAGAGCCTTGCCCAAAATGCGGCCTGCATCCATGTGCATGCAAGAAGAAGGCGAAAGTGACGCTTGCCGATGGCAAGGTGCGAAGCATTCAGTACATGACGGTGACCAGTTTCTGGCATCCCGACGGCACACCGATGTCGGCGCAGCAGTTTATGGAGCAGCTGTTCGGCAGGTTGCCGGAGTTTTTTAAAAACGAAGCCGAGTTGCGCGAGTTGTGGAGTTTGCCGGATACGCGAGCCAAGCTGCTATTCGGGCTTGCCGAGAAAGGCTTCGGTAAAGAGCAGTTGCTGGAAATGCAAAAGATCATCGACGCCGAAAACAGCGATCTGTTCGATGTGCTGGCGCATGTGGCTTATGCCTTGCCGCCACTGAGCCGCGAACAAAGGGCCGCCAGGGCGAAGGTTGAAATCCATGCGCATTTCAACAGCAAGCAGCAGGCCTTTCTCGATTTTGTGCTGGCGCATTATGTTCAGGTCGGCGTCGAAGAATTGGACAGGGAAAAGCTGACGCCGTTGCTGCGCATCAAGTATCACGGGGCGATTGCCGATGCTGTGGCCGATTTGGGCAGGCCTGAGGAAATCGGCAAGGTGTTTGCCGGTTTTCAGAAGTATCTCTATCAATACCCGCAGTAAGGACAATCAGGTTTAAACTTTAAACGCCAATCGTTTCAGCAGACGATGAAAATTACCCCGATCCAGCCCAAGCACTCGCGCCGTAGCGGCCATATTGCCCTGTTGGGCCGCTAGTTGTTGCCGGATGAGTTGGCGTTGAAACTCGTCAACTGCATTTTTAAAATCTATCGGCGCGGGTAAGGCTGTCGATGAATCGGCTAGGGTGTTCATAGGTTGAGCATTCAAGGGCTCCGACACTATATCCAGATAGGCCAGGGATAGGGTTATAAAATCCGCCTGGCGGTTTTCCGGGGTCGCCGATTTTAGCGCCGCCCGGCTGAGTAAATGCTCCAGCTCGCGGATGTTGCCCGGCCAGTGGTAATCCAACAAGGCTTTCTTGGCGTCCTGATCCAGGCGCAACTTTTTAACGCCCAAACGCTGCTGGTTTTTTTCCAGAAAAGCGCCCGCCAGCAATAAAACGTCTTTTCCCCGTTCGCGCAACGCCGGAACGTGCATCGGATAAACGGCCAGACGATGGTAAAGATCCGGGCGGAACTGTCCTGCTGCGACTTCCTGTTGCAAATTGCGGTTGGTTGCGGCAATGACCCGTACATTCACTTTGATTTGCTTATCGCTGCCGACGCGCTGTATCTCGCCGTTTTGCAAGGTGCGTAATAATTTGGCCTGCATGGAAAGCGGCAGTTCGCCGATTTCATCCAGAAAAATCGTGCCGCCGTTGGCCAGCTCAAACTTGCCGGTCCGGTCGCTAATTGCACCGGAAAACGCGCCTTTGCTGTGGCCGAATAATTCGCTCTCGGCAATATTCTCAGGCAATGCGGCACAATTGACGTAGACCATGACTTGATCGGCGCGAGTCGATTCCAGATGGATGCGCAGGGCTACCAGTTCTTTACCTACCCCCGTTTCCCCCAAAATTAAAACCGCCAGTTCCGACGGGGCGACGATGGAAATTTCATTGCGCAATTTCCGCATGCAGTCGCTGTCGCCGATCATGTCGTGGTCGGTATTTTCCTTGAATAAGGTTTGGGTCGCATAACGCACCCTCTGCTCCAAAGAGGCGATCAGTCCCGCAGCCTTGACCGTGGCGGCAGTCAGGCTGATAAAGGTGTTGAGCTGGACTGGGTCGATATTGTCGAAAGTGCCGGGGGCCAGCGCATCCATCGTCAAAACGCCCCAGGGCTCGCCATCGATAAACAGCGTAACCCCCATGCAATCATGCACCAGCAGTTGATCGTTATCTGTTTCAATCAACCCGTCGTAGGGGTCGGGCAGGTCGGAATCGGCGGCAAAGCGCACCGATTGATCGGAGGCTAAAATCTGCGCCAGACGCGGATGCTCGCTGACCATAAAACGCCGTCCCAAGGTATCTTCCGATAAGCCGTTAACCGCTAGCGGTATCAAATAATGGTTTTCAAACCTGAGCAATGCCGCCGCATCGCAAGGAAAAATACGGCACAAATGTTCCAACAAACGTTGGTAGCGTTGTTCTGCCGACATGCGCGCGGACAGGTCGGCAACAATGGAAATTAACGAGGCGGAAAATGAGTTTGTCGTCATAGTGATAACGTTGATGTCAATTAAACAACTTTAAGCTGATGTTAATTATACAACGAT
>Ga0123399_1029762_pt1 | contig 15766 bp, 18 predicted proteins | sample T5LHNH4metaT_FD_89927 | JGI IMG/M metagenome (GOLD analysis project Ga0123399, IMG submission 89927) | Methane-oxidizing artificial microbial communities from Washington, USA to study methane cycling - T5-LHNH4 metaT (Metagenome... | ecosystem: Engineered > Modeled > Simulated communities... | reverse complement strand
GTTTCCCCGAGCTTTCTCGCCGCCATGCGCCCCCTTGTGCTATGATTCGCGCCATGCGGGGACAGCGGAGACGGCCGTTTGAGCGATAGTAGATCATTCCCCGGGCGGTCGAAACCTGCGCGGCAATCCAGCCGCCACGGCTTCGTGCCCGCGGAGGCCGCGCGCGAGGCGGAGGCCGCCAAGACGCCCGGCCTGCCCGCGCGCCTCGCCGCCGCCGCCATTATCGGCGACGTCGTGCAGGGCGGTCATCGTCTCGACGAATGTTTCTCGCCGCAAGCCGTGCCGAACCGCCTCACCGGCCTCGACCTGCGCGACGTGGCGCTGACGCGCTCCATCGCCACCGTCTCGCTGCGCCGGCTCGGCGTCATCCGGCATGCCTTGGGGGAGCTTCTCGAGAAGGGCCTGCCGCGCCAGGCCGGGCGGCTCGAATACACGCTCATCGCCGCCGCCGCGCAGCTTCTCTTCCTCGACGCGGCGGATCACGCGGCGATCGACCTCGCCGTGCGCGCGACGAAGCTCGAACCCAGGACCGGCGCCTATTCGGGCGTGGTGAACGGCGTGCTGCGCAATCTCGCGCGGCGGCGCGAGGAGTTCCTCGCGCTCGCCGCGAACGGCGAATATGACGCGCCGCCCTGGCTCGCCCAACGCTGGCGCAAGGCCTATGGCGACGAGGCGGCGCACGCCATCATCGCCATGCATATGCTGGAGCCGCCGCTCGACGTGTCGGTGAAATCCGACGCGGCGGACTGGGCCGGGAAGCTCGACGGCGTCGTGCTGCCGACAGGCTCGGTGCGCTTGAAGTCCCGCGCCCCGGTGACGGAGCTGCCCGGCTATGCGGACGGCGAATGGTGGGTCCAGGACGCCGCCGCCGCCCTGCCCGCGCGGCTTCTCGCGGCGAAGCCGGACGAGCGCGTGCTCGACATGTGCGCGGCGCCCGGCGGCAAGACCGCGCAGCTCGCGCTCACGCGCGCCCATGTGGTGGCGCTCGACCGCTCCGCCGAGCGCCTGAAGCTGCTCGCCGCCAATCTCGCGCGCCTCGATCTGCGCGCCGACGTCGCGGTCGGCGACGCCACCGGCTATCAGGCGCAGCCCTTTGACGCCATTCTCATTGACGCGCCCTGTTCGGCCACGGGCACGGTGCGCCGCCACCCCGACGTGCCCTGGACCAAGAAGCCCGGCGACATCGAAACGCTCGCCGCGCTTCAGGCCAAAATGCTCGCCCGCGCCGCGCTGCTGACAAAAGCGGGAGGACGCATCGTCTATTGCACATGCTCCCTTGAGCCCGAGGAGGGCGAGCAGCAGATCGCGGCCTTCCTGCGCCGCAATCCCGATTTCCGCCGCGAGCCGGTGACGGCGGGAGAGGGCGTTCCGGCGGAGTTCATCAACCGCGACGGCGATCTGCGCACCCTACCCTGCTTTTGGCCGAATAAGGACGCGCGCCTCGCGGGGATCGACGGGTTTTTCGCGGCGAGGCTGGTGCGGGGCGCATAGGTTTCGCATTCTTCAGGGGCCGGCAAGCTGACCGCTTCGTGACTGCCGTCGCGCGCCGCTATGGCGCCGCCGCTCCCTCTTGCGTCCGGGCCGTTGTGTCGCCATTTGCAGGGCGGCCGCCGCGCCCGACGGCCCTTTGAGGCCAATTCATGACCTTCATGTTCGACGCCGCGCTAGCGGCGCTGCGCGAAATCGTCTCGCCGCCGTTCCGCAACGCGCTCTTCAAGAGCCTGGGGATGACCTTCCTGCTCCTGGCGCTGGCCTGGGTCGGTCTCGACAAGCTCGCCTTGTCCTATATCGCGGTCGATCATCCCTGGCTCCAGCTCGCGCTGACCTACGCCACGGGACTGGGCCTCTTCCTCTTTCTCGCTTTTCTGCTCGGCCCCATTTCGGTGCTGGTCGCGGGCCTCTTCCTCGACGACCTCGCCGACGTCGTCGAGGCCGATCTTTATCCGCCGGGCGAGCGGGGGCGGGCCATCCCGGCGGCGCAGGCAATAATGATGGGCGTGCGCTTCGCCGCCCTCTCGGCGGGCGTCAACATCGTCGCGCTGTTCCTGCTGCTTCTGCCGGGAATCAACGCGATCGCCTTCCTGTTGGCCAACGCCTATCTGCTGGGGCGCGAATATTTCCTCTTCGCGGCGACCCGCTTCCGGACGCTGGAGGAGGCGACGGCGCTGCGCCGCCGCTATGCGCCGCAGCTCTTCCTCGCCGGCCTCTTCATCGCCGCCTTCGTGATGACGCCCGGCCTCAACGTGCTGACGCCGCTCTTCGGCGTCGCCTTCATGTCGCGCGTCCACAAGATGCTGTCGTCGGAGCGTCAGGCGCGTTACGCGGGGCGCTGACATTCGCGGCGCCGCGTCATGCTCCCAGGCGCTGCGCCTGATACTGGCCGGTCTTGCGGTAGCGGTAAAGATAAGTCGGCGCGATCGCCTCGATCGATTGCGGCTGGATCCCGAGCCCTTGCAGGGTGCGGCCTTCCTTGATCGCGGCTTCGCTCACGACATTGTCGCGCTTGAGCAGCTCCACCTGATCGCCCGTCATGCGCAGCAGCGTCGGGAAGAGGCCCAGCGACAGCTTGGTGAGGAGCTCGGTGATCGAGGCGACGAGCTTGCCGGTCCCGAAGGAGAGCTTCGCCACGCGACGTTCGCGCTCCGTCGCCTTCAGCACATAGTCGATCAATTCCCCAAAAGTCTTTACCTCCGGCCCGCCGAGCTCATAGATCGCGCCCGCCTTGGCCTCGCCCGCGACCGCCTTGGCCACGGCCTCGGCGACGTCGCCCACATAGACCGGCTGGAACCTGGTCTCGGCGCCGACGATCGGAATGAGGGGGAAGTAGCGCGCCATGGTCGCAAAGCGGTTGAAGAACTGGTCTTCGATCCCGAAGATCACCGACGGGCGCAGAATGACAGCGGTAGGGACTGCGGCGAGGATGGCCGCCTCGCCCTCGGCCTTGCTGCGCGCATAGGCCGAGGCCGACGTCGCATCCGCGCCGATCGCGGAGATATGCACGAGATTGTCGATGCCGGCGGCCCGCGCGGCCTCGGCGACGACCTTCGCGCCCTCGGCCTGGACCTTGGAGAATTTCTGCGCGCCCGTCTCGGCGAGAATGCCGACGAGGTTCACGACGGCCGACGCGCCGTGAAGGGCCGCCGCGACCGACTCGGGATGGCGCACATTGGCCTGCACCGCCATGACCTGGCCGACGCGGCCCTGCGGTTGCAAGTGGAAAGCGAGGTCCGGACGGCGGCAGGCGATGCGCACGCGCCAACCGTCGCGGGCCAGCGCCCGAACGACATAACGTCCGACGAAGCCCGACCCGCCAAACACCGTCACCACGCGTCCCGCGCCACCGTTCACGCCGCTCATGCTGTCGCTCCGTTCGCCGCGCCGGCGTCGCCGGCCTTGCAAAATTCGTCGCCCGTGCTCTAGCGAAAATCGGCGCGGAAGGAAATGCGCGGCGACGCGCTGAGAGCCGCCAGGGGCGCCCTTTTTGAGGGGAGCGCGCTTTTTGGCGAGGCCCGCATTGACAGGACCAGCCCGGCGCCCCTATGAGAGCGCCCACATGCCCAGGTGGCGGAATTGGTAGACGCGCTGGTTTCAGGTACCAGTGGTGAAAGCCGTGGAGGTTCGAGTCCTCTCCTGGGCACCAAAGATTGTTTCGCGGGCCTTCGTTAAGGCTCGCCAGCCTTAGAAAAATCAATCAGTTAAGTGGTATTTGGTTTCGCTGGCCTTCGCCAGAGAGCGCCTAAAAGCGTTGACACCCGGTCAAATTGTTGGCCTTATTGTTGGCCTTGGGCCCCTTGGCTCGTTTTCGAGGCCAACAATTGCTCTCCGACGCGAAGATACGGGCGGCGAAACCCCCGCCAAGCAAGACACTTAAACTCTCGGACAGCGGCGGCTTGCAGCTATGGCTCCAGCCAACAGGCTCGAAACTGTGGAACCTCGCCTATCGGTTTGAGGGTCGCCAGAAGAAACTCGCGATCGGCCCCTATCCCCATGTCGGCCTCAAGGCGGCAAGGGAGAAAAGAGACGAGGCCAAGGCGCTTCTGGCCGCTGGAGTCGATCCGGGCCAACAGAAGCGCGAAGCCAAGGCCAACGCGTCTCGACAAGACGCGGCCAACACGTTCGAGGCGATCGCGGCTGAGCTTCGGGAGAAAAAGCGCCGCGAGGGGAAGGCCGAACGGACCCTGGTCAAGTTCGACTGGTATATGAGCTTGGCCAGAGACGGCCTCGGAGCGCGCCCCGTAGCCGAAGTCACGGCTCCCGACATCTTGGCCGTCCTGAGGCCGATCGAAGCCCGAGGGCGGCATGAGACGGCGGAAAAGTTGCGCGGCGCCATCGGGCAAGTCCTGCGTTACGCCATCGCCACGGCGCGCGCCAGCAATGACCCCACGACGGCCCTGCGTGGGGCGCTCGTCACGCCAACTGTGACGCCTCGGGCCGCGATCATCGCGCCGGTCAAATTCGGGGCGCTCCTGCGGGCGATTGACGGTTTCGAGGGGGCGCCGGAGACCCGGATTGCGCTTCAGCTCTTGGCCTTGACCTTTGCGCGCCCCGGCGAGCTGCGGCTGGCCGAATGGTCCGAGTTCGATCTGGAGGCCGCACTATGGATTGTGCCCGCCACGCGCATGAAAATGCGGCGCGAGCACAGAGTCCCCCTCGCCTCTCAGGCGCTCACGCTCCTAAGGGAATTACGCGAAGTATGGACAGGGCGGAGCAACCTGCTCTTTCCCGGACAGCGGAGCGCCGAACGGCCGATATCGGAGAACACGATCAATGCGGCCTTGCGACGGCTGGGCTTCAGTAAGGACGAAATGACCGGCCACGGCTTCAGGGCGTCCGCTTCCTCCATGTTGAATGAATCCGGCCTTTGGAGCGCCGACGCCATCGAACGCCAGTTAGCGCATGTGGACAATGACAGCGTCCGCCGCGCTTACCATAGGGCGGAATATTGGGATGCACGCGTGAAAATGATGCGATGGTGGGCCGATCGTTGCGACGAACTGCGCCGGATGCGATGACGGAGTCATACGAACAGACCCGTGAGCGCCTTGGCGAGTTACTGCGCCAATGGAACCGAGTCGGCCTCTCGCCGGAACGTCTGGACTATCTGGCAAGCGCCGTTGCGAACGCGGCCGTCATGGCCGCCAAGGAATATTCGCGACCGGGCCGGGCCGCTCAATTCGTGCGGCGCGAAGCTGCACGTGCGGCAAAACTGGACGATGCGGCGCTATTAGCCTACGCGCGGTGTGAAGCTGGACCGCCAAGCGACATTTATGTTGACGTGATGCGTGAGGCGCAAGAAGCGGCTTGGCGTCTTGGCTTCGAAACAATGCCTTTAAGCGTCGATTGGCTGAGGCCGGCTATCCGCGCTGTCGCAGAAGGCGCCTCTGCGGGCGCCCCGAGCGAAGCTCAATCAGCGCACGCACGAGCCATCGGCGCCGAGATTGAACCTTCAGGACACCGACGCGGACCCGGCGAGGAAGCGGGTCTCGCCGCACTAATGTTCGACCTCGCGGGCGTTTTCTACGAGCTAACAGGCAAACCCCCACAATCCTCGAATGACGGCGCCGCGCCAAAAGGGACGTTTCGCGGTTTCGTCCGCGAGATTGACAAGCTGATTCCTCACTCTGTCGGAAGCGTTCGCAGACCTCGCGAAGTCCGTAAACGCTGGAAGCGCGAGCGCATCCGGCTCTAATCTCCTTGTGCAAATATGTTCATGGCGAAGGCCGGCGGTTTTGGGCGAACGTCCTAACCGCGCCACGACAACCCGCGTTTTGTGGGGGCGCGATCCGGGAACAACCCCCATGGCCGACGCGAAAAAAGCCATGTCGCCCAAGAGCTTCAGCGAAGCTTTCGGCATTGGGCTGACGAAAACTTATGAAGAAATCCGAGCCGGACGCCTGATCGCCCGCAAGCTCGGGCGCCGGACGATCATCCTACCCGTTGACGCTGAGCAGTGGGCGGCTTCCCTGCCAACAGTCGCAGGCAGGCCCGCCAACAGCGACGCTGCATAACCCCCTTACCTGGAGAATTGAAAATGACGACCACACCTCGTGGCGCACGCCTTGTCGCGTCCACCGCAAATACCGCGCCGGCCGAATCTGCGCGCATCGCGCCGCCAATGCCCGACGATCAACGCGTCGAACATCTTGCCACGCGCGTTCGCGATGGCAAACCTCTATCCGATCTACAACGCGATTGGCTTCCCGGCCGGGGCTCTCGCGAGTCTGCGCCCGCGAGCTTATCGGAGGACCTAGGCCTTCGAGGTTTTGCCGAATATCGCGGCCTCGCGCAGGCCGCCTTAGCTCACGACAGCGACAGACGTGTGCTCGTCATGCAAGCCATCGCACTCGTCAAGGGAGAGGCCGCGCGGCCGGATGATCCGGACTTATTCGTGTCAAGGCTGCGCCGGCTGCGCGGAGCCGTCCCCGCGGAGTTATCGAAGGCGCTGGACCTCGCCGAGACGGCGAGCTTCGGCAATGTCGCCGATCGGCTCGCCGAGCGCATGTCGCCGAAGCGGGAGGGCGCGAGATGACTCCTGAAACGTTCGAAGCCCTTCGCGCCGTGGACGACCGCGCTTTCCTCGAATCGTTTTCAGACGCGATGCGCACCGAAAAACTTTCGCAGGACGACCTCGGAATCTTCGTCGACGAGCTTCACCGGCGCGCAGACAAAAACCGCGCGGCCCTCGCCGAGCGAGACACGCGCAACCGCGCGGCGCTCGCTCTGGCGAAAGCGCCGGCCGCATCTGATGCTCGAAATTGAAAGGACTCCCATGCTTATCCCCCTCGACGACGACACTTACGTTCACGCCGACGCCGTCACCATGGTTCGCCGGCACGACGTTCACGCCGACGACGACGCCACATTCACTATCGACATTCGTGGTCATAAAGCGCCCGCGCTTATCGACGGTCACGACCTCGCGCGCCTCATCCGCGCGAGTGCGCCCGTCGTGCCAGGCGGCGGCTGGTCGTTACTCTCCCACCGTTTCGATATTTGGGGGCTGCCGATCGTCACCGCCAATCCTGTAATCGCATGGCGCATTCTGTCGAAAGGCGCGGAGCCGGTCACCGTAACGCCGCTGCTCCGTGGAAAGGCTGAGGCGCTACTGTCGCCGCATGGAATGGTGCACGTCATCGCGACGGGCGAAGTCGTTAACCATGAAACCTGGGGCCATAGGCTTATACTCGAAAAAGCGCAGCGCGACGGCCGCGTGTTGGACGCTCCTGCGAGCGTGACTGACGATCAACTGCGCGCCTAACAACGGAAAAGGCCCGCGCGCCGGGCATGGCGTAGCGGGCCTCTAAGTCTCAACCTATTCGCGGATGCATTTATGTCACAACCTGAATCCTCGCGCAAGACGATGAACGTGGCGCAACGGCGTGCGCATAACAAAAAAATCGCTCTCCAACTCATCGCCGCGGGCGTCGCGATCTTCCCTTCGAGCGGCAAGACCCCTTTGATTCCCGGCTGGACAAAGATCGACAAAGATTATAGCGACGAAGAATTTCAGGAGGTCGCGAAGCGTTACGCCGAGCAGCACGGCGACACGCCCGCACATGTCGGCGCGACAACCGATGAAGCGGCAATTCGCAAGCTGTGGAGCGCATACCCTGACAGCGTTCCGTCGATCTCCTGCGGCGCGAATGGCCTGCTCGCTCTCGACGCAGACACGAAGCGCGACGGCCCGCGTCAACTCATTGCGTGGGCGGAGCGGGCTGGCGTTGACCTCTCGCAGTTTCCGACTACCAGAACGCAGTCGGGGGGCCTGCATGTCTATATGCTGAACAGTCAAGACGGCCCGCTCGGCAATGCTGCTGGCGCATTTTTCGATCTAGGCGTTGACGTTCGCGGCGCGGGCGGTCAGTGCGTCGCGCCTGGAAGCATTCGCGAAGACGGCAAGGTCTATGCGCAAGAGGACGGCACGCCGAGCCTTGCCGACGCTTTTTGTTTGGGAACGATCCCCCCAATTCCCGACAATATCCGCGCAATGATCGGAAGCCGGTCGAAGATGATGCAGCTCGTTCGCGCCGAAGACGAACGCGCGGCGATCGAGCAACTTGCAACACAGGACTGGCCGACATTCGAGGCGCTGACAGACCCGACCATTGGGAGTTACGACCTCGACGCTCTCGCCGAGAAGGATGACGAATTTTGCGCCTTGATGTTGACGCCGGATGACGACCGCTCGAAAGCCCGGTTCAACTTCGCCAAGTGTCTTCACAGAGAATACGGCGATACTTTCGACGTTCTGGATTTCGCCGCGCTGCTTGAACATTTCAATGACGAGTCTGACGGGGCGTTCGGGGTTTTCGTTGGCGACGACAAGCCGAATACAGGCGAGTTCTCACTACGCTCTATCGCCCGTGATTTCCTGCGTTCGAAGGCCGCGGCAGGCGGAATGATCGTCGACGGCGCGGCGTTTGGAGTTGTCGAAGACATTGACGACTATATGCCCGCGCACGTTGTAGAAGCGCGCGAGCGCCGGAGGGCGGAACGCCAGGCGACGAAGCAAACACGCCGCAAGCTTGCCTTCACGCCTTTCGCCGAAGCGGCGCGCGCCGCCCTTGACGAAGCGGAGTCGCCGCTTGTCGCCGGGCTCCTGGACGAAGGAGCCATGTCCGTAATGTATGGCGAGTCGAACATCGGCAAGAGTTTCGTCGCCCTAGACATAGCCTTTCATATTGCGACTGGCCGTCCGTGGAATGGCCGGGAGACAAAGCGGGGGTTGGTTATCTACGTCGCCGCCGAAGGCGGAAAGCGCTTCGGCAAGCGCCTTGCGGCGCTACGCCATCAATTCGGCGAGGAAGCCGATGCAGCGAAATTCGCGCTCGTCTCATCGCCAATAGATTTGCGCTCGTCAAGCGGCGACACGAAAGCGCTTGTCGAGATGATCCGCGAAGCCGAAACGCACTTCGGAGAAAAGGCGGCGCATATCGTGATAGATACGGCCTCGCGCGCGATGGCGGGAGGCGACGAAAATTCAAGCGTCGACATGGGCGCGTTGGTGAAGCATTGCGATCAAATCAGGGAAGTCGTTTCCGCTCATCTCATGATGATCCATCATACGGGCAAGGACCGGGCGAAGGGCGCGCGCGGCCATTCGTTGCTGCGCGCGGCGACGGACACGGAAATTGAGATTGCCGACGCAAAGATCGTCACTCGCAAGCAACGTGACATGGATTTCGCGCCAGAAATTCCCTTCCGCTTGAAGAAGGTGGACCTTGGCGCTGATCGAAACGGGAAACCGCGGACAAGCGCTGTTGTGAAATTGGGCGTTTCCGGCGCGGCTGCGCAATCCGCGAAAGGGCGAGGCGCGGCGCCGGCGCTCAAAGGCAATCAGGCGGAGCTATTCGCCGTCATCGCCGCAATGGCGACAGAGCGCGGGACCGCTGCGGGCTGTGACGCCCATTCCGTTACGCTTCCTTTCGTGGACGTGCGGGACCGCATGGAAGCCCGGCGCAAGGCGGATGGCGCGAAGGAGCTTGGGGATTCCATCAGGAGCGTGAAGCGTTATCTCGTCAATAAATGCCTCATTGTCGAGCCGGGCGACGGTTTGGTGAAACTGCCCGCGCCGGGCGACGCTTTCGGCGCCGTCGACGACGACGAAGGCGAAAACTAACCCGAGCCGATGCGCGCGGACGGACGCGCCGCGCCCCGATTTTAATAAACGCCTAAATCGCCCATTTAGGCGTTTAATAGCGTTTATCGGGCGTGCGAAAATCCCTCCAAAACAGAGGGGCGTGCGAAAACGGTTTCGCACGGCATTTCGCACGGTTTCGCACGGCCACGCACGGCGACATTGAATGAAATCAGTTAGTTAATAAGGGCGTGCGAAACGGTTTCGCACGGTTTCGCACGGCGGGGCGTCCGTGCGTGCGCGTGCGCGGGTCTAGAAGACCCGCGACGCACGCACGCCCCAAACTTCGCACGGATAAAATTTAACGGCTGAAGGAGGAAGCGCCTGCGAAGGGCGTCATAGAGAGTTGGACGGGTTAGGTTGATTGGTTTAATTTCCGGCTCGGCGCCGGCCCTTGCCCCCGCCGTCGCCTACCGGTAGCATCGAGAAGGCCGGAGAGGGCGAAAGCTCTCCCCCCGCCCCGGTGGGCTATTGGGAGATGGAAGGACTAGTTTCCATCTCCCTTTCCAAACGCTCGCAGGCGGGCGCCGTCCCTCAAAGTCGACTCGTCCCGGATCGTCGTCGCATCCGAGCTTGGGACAAACCGTGTCACGGTTGTTGCCACGACTCTACGAATGCTTCTCTGTTTTCGAGCGGTTGTTTACGCCGATGATAAAATTGCGGCCAGTGTTGGAGAAATAGCAGAGATAGACGACCGAGCAGAGATCAAAAAGGTTCACGGCCGCCGAGTAGTGCCGCCAGAAGGAATCACTGTCAGAAAAGACGCTCTGATTCACGACCGTTATGATGGCGGCAATCGCGAGGCCGTAGAGGCTGCTGACCTCACGGGCGGCCATCCGCCGCCCGAGAAACGCGTTGCAGGAATGGGAGGTTTCGACGCGCGTGAACCGTTCGGGCGTCGACGATGACGATTCGTCGTTGTGCATCGCTCCATCTGACCCGCAAGCCATCTGGCGTAATCGCTCGTATTTTCAGGTGTGCGCCGCCTCGTCATGAGAACGAATGAAGAACGAATAGCCGGCCGCCGTCAAGGGATAGCCTGCGACATTCTGTCGCACTCTCCCAATTTTCGCGTAGTCGATGCACACGATGCAACATCAGCCCGATAGGATAGGCCAATAAATTACAGGCTAATCACTATTATCGTGCAACACCTTGCAATGTATGAACATATAAACGTGTATGTGTGGGCATGGCGTTTCCGATAGGATGGGCCTTTAACCACGATTGACTCTGCCCGAAAAGGCGGCTTACACTCGCGCGAACTTCGATTTTCATACCGCCCGGAGTGGGTTTTTCGCCATGCACTTTCCGTCCGCCGTTACGGCCGCGCTTGCGCCCGACATTGAGGCCCACGAAGTCGCGACTGGCCTGATCGAGCCTCAGATCGACGCCGCCGATTTTCTGGCCCCGACGCTCGAAAATATGGCCAAGCTTCCGCAGCCGAGCGACGCCGCGTGTCAGGTGATCGGCGACCAGGCCGACGCGCTCGCCGTGGTCTGCTTGATGTGGCGCGCCTATTACGTCCGCTGACGCCATGACCAAGACCGCCGGCGCGCCCTCGCTTGCTCGGCCGGATGGCGCGCCGGCGCAGCCGCCCGTTCGCGTCAGCGACGGTAACTCCTACGCCGCGAGCGCGGACGGGCGGCGACTCATTCTCGCGGCCGATCTTGCGCGCGAGCTTCAGGAGATGGTCGCCGCATCCGCAAGCCCGCTGCGCCACGGCGCGCATGTCGACCTTGATCTTTCGGTCGCGAGCGGTCGCGGGCTGCACATGCAGCGGCGCGTCTTCAGGATCAAAGGCGAGTGAGATGGCGGATATTCAAGTCAAGCTCGATACCAAAGAGTTTGAGCAACGGCTTGAATTTGCCAGTCGCGAGAGCATCAACGCCATGAGGCGCGCGGTCGACCGCGCTGCCAGGTCCGCACGCAAGGACGCCATTCGCGAAATGGCGCGCGACATTGGCGCGCCGGCCTCGAAATTCCGTAGCGCCGTTCCGCTCGTCAAGGCGTCGACCGCGTCGAACATCAGCGCCACTTGGACGATTAGCAAGAAACGCTTGTCGCTTCTGGAATTGAGCGGCACGCGTTTCGCACCCGTTCTTTCGACTTTGCGCGGCAAGGCGAGCGGTTCGACCTTCCGCACGACCGGAGGCGGTTCTGCGTCGCTCAGTTTGCCGAAAGCGTTCGTCATGACGGCGCCGAATGGCGCACGGCTGCTCATGGTGCGCAACGGTTCAAAGATCAAAGCGATTTATGGCGCCATGCCGAATACGACGATGAGTCAGGATGACGGCGCGCCGCGTGTCTTGTGGACGAAAGTCGCTGAGCGCGAGCTAGCGAAGAACCTGGGCGCAGAGATGCAACGCGCTCTCGACGGCGCGTCCGGCCCGTCGCCTTCTAGCCTGGGAGGCGACTGAAATGGGGCTCCATTTCGTTAACCTTACCGCGATCCGGGGGCCAGTTAACCTTAACGGGTCCTGTTATGTTATAACATTCAGCCGCCTGCGGGGCGCTGCCGCGTTTTTTCGATCATTTTTCGAGCGTTTTTCGATACTTCACCCGGCCATGAGCCGCCTTGCGGGGGGCGCAGCGCTGCTGCCGAAGGCAGGCGATCTATGACGAAGCGCCGAGTGCGGATTACCGATTTGATGGCGGAGTTTGCGCAGCCGCACAAAACGCTGATGGCGTGGCTGAGCGACGCTGGCGTTCCGCGCGCCAGTGATAAGACCTTCCCCTACGCAGAGGCCGTCGCCGCCATCAAGCTTCGAACCGACGAGCCGGCGACCTTGCGGGACCGCTACGACGCCCGCGGCGTCGACACTGACGACGCCCGGCGCGAACTGATCGAATCGAAACGTGAAGCTGAACGCGAGCGCGCCCGTCGACTCCGTCTCCAAAATGAAAAACTCGCCGGCAATCTCGTCTCGCGTGACGACATCGAAGACGCCGGCCGCGATCTTGTCGTGCGCGCCCGAACCGCGCTTCTCGCGATCGGGACGAAAGTCGCGCCGCGTCTCGTCAATGAACCTTCCGCCGCGACCATCGCAGCAACTATTGACCAGGAAATCCGCGCCGCACTCGTCACGCTCGCCGATCCCGACGCCTTCATTAACGATGTGCTTGGCATATGAGCGCCGACGCCATTCTCCTCTCCTGGTTGTCCGCCTTCGCGCCGCCTGCTCGTGCGCCGATCGTCGAATGGGCGGAATCGAACATCGTCTTTCCGGCCACCAACAACGCGGAGCCGGGACCGCTCGTCTACAAACCATACCAGCGCGGCCTCGTGGAAGCCTTCGCCGACCCTGAGGCCGAAACGCTCGTCTACATGCTGGCCAGTCAGACCGGCAAGAGCACAACTATTGACTCGGCGCTGCTCTACAGCATGGCCTGCGATCCCGGACCTACGCTTGTCGTGCATCCGTCCGAAGGAAAAGCGCTCGATTTCGTCAAGAACCGACTCGACCCCCTCATCAATTCGACGCCGGCCATTCGCGCCATTGTCGGGAAGGGCGGCCGGACAAGCGGCGGAAGCTCCGTTCGTCACAAGATTTTTGAGGGGGGCTCGCTCTCGATTGGCAGTTCCTATAATCCAGACGACCTCGCGGCCCGCTCTATCCGTTATTTGCTTCTCGACGAAATCGACCGCTACGCCACAAGCGCGGGGCAGGAAGGTGATCCCGTCACGCTCGCCAGCAAGCGCACGCGCACCTTCTCAAATCGCAAGATCATCATCGCGTCGACGCCGACCGGCAAAACGACTTCAAGAATCGCGCAATGGTTTTTGCGCGGAACGCAAGAGCGTTACTTCGTCCCATGTCCCGAATGCGGGGCCCTCGATTACTACCGCTTCGATCAACTGAAATGGGCGCCCGGCAAGCCGCAGACTGCTCATATCGTTTGCGACGATTGCGGCCATCATGTCACGGAGCGGGAGCGCCGCGCGGCGATCGAACTTGGGTCATGGATTCCGACTGCCGAGACGACAGAGCGCATTCGCTCGTTTCACGCAAGCGAGCTCGTTTCTTCGTTCTCGACTATGGAAAGCGTCGCTGCGCAATCCGAAGAGGCCGACAAGTCGCCGGAGAAGAAGAAGGCTTTCGTCAATACCGTCCTTGCCGAGACATTCGATTTTGGCGAGGAAATCTCGCTTGACGCCAGCGAACTGCAACTGCGCGCCGAGCCGATCTTACGCCCGTTGCCGAAGGACATTCTTTTCATCGTGGCGGGCGTCGACGTTCAGGCCGAACGGCTTGAAGCTTCGATCATCGGCATTGGCGCCGAGATGCGAGCATGGGTGTTGCGCCACGAAAGGCTGTTGGGAGATAGCGCCGGAAGTGAGCCGTGGAAGGCGCTCGACGTCGCTCTTGGCGAGACTTTCCGAACGCAAGACGGTCGCGTGTTGCCAATCTCGTCATGTGCGATCGACTCAGGCTACAATACGACGCATGTTGCACAGTTTGTCGCCGCGCAACGCAGGAAGCAGCGCAACGTCATCGCCGTGAAGGGCGTGAGCGGTTGGGACAAACCGATTATCCGCAAGGGCGCGCTTCTGCGCGGCCTGACGCAACTGTATCTGGTTGGCGTCGACGGCGTAAAGGCGATGATCCAGCGCCGGCTTGCGATGCAAGAAGATGGGCCGGGATTCATCCATCTGAGCGACACTTTGGAGCCGGCATATTTCGAAGGACTGACAGTCGAGAAGCTGCGAACGAAATTCGTTCGCGGCTACGCGAAGATGGAATTTCACAACACGGCGCGCGGCGGGAATGAACCGCTGGATTGCCTGACATATGCGCTCGCCGTCGCGACAGTCACGCGGCCGTCAGTGGCCACGCAGAATGCAAACACGAAACAGGAATCAATCGCGGAACGCGCCGCTCGCCTGCAAAATCTTGTGAACAACGCGCCGGCTTCCCGGCACTAACAAAAGGACATACACGACATGGCGACGAAAGCTGAAATCATTTCTGACGAGCGTATGCGCATTGCGAGCATTCTCGAATCGCCGGAGGGCAAGGCGCGCCCGCAGAGCGCGCTAAAATTCGCGCTCTATTCCGACATGACGCCGGATATGGCGAAGGATTTTCTGAAGGGCTTGCCCGTTGAGTCCGCCTTCGCCGCCGCGATGGAGCGCGAGGGACCGGTCAATATCGGCGCCCCGCTTGGCGGCCCTGTCAGCCGGGATACGAAAGAGGCGCGCAAGGCCGAAATCGCCAAAGTGGCGACGGCTTATAACCTGTCACGCGGTTACATAACGCCCGAGCAGGCCGCGGCGCGCGGGCTCACGGGGAAGCGCTGACCGATGGCGCGCGCTCCTGCCTCCAAGCCTCGCGGCCGGTCGGCGAAAGCCGCGGCTGCACACAAGGCCGCCCTCGCGACCGCGGCCGCAAAGATGGGCGTCGCCGTCCCAACGTCGACCGCGCTTGCCCCGATCGGCGACGCCGTCGCCCCTTTGTCGCCCCGACTCGATTTCACGCAAGGCACTGACGGCCGCGTTCGCCAAACCTGGAACCGCTATCTCGGGCCGGGAACAACCTTCCTTGGATGGAACGCATACGGCGGTTCTCTGTATCCTTTAGTGGGCGGCAAACCTGCCCGCGAGGCCATGAAGGCCGCCGCCGTTATCGGCGATATGGTCACATCCAACCCCACGCTTTCGACAATCGTCGATACGATCGTAACTCACAGCGTCGGAACGGGTCTAACGCTGTCGAGCAAGCCGGACGCTCGCGCTCTCGGCATTTCGGACACGGCCGCGCGCTCCATCGCGGATCAGCTTGAGCGCCGTTTCAATGATTGGGCGAACGATCCCTGTAGCGTCGACAAGTCAGGCCGCTTCACGCTGACGGATTACGCGAACCTGGTCATGCGCAACTATGTCATTACCGGCGAAAGCTTCGTTGCCTACGACTGGCGCGCTCGCCCGCGAGCGTCGACGCGAACTTGCATGCAAGTTTTCAGCAATCAACAAATCGCGCTCGACGTGACGATGCAGATGGACGGCGAGCGTCATGTTTTCCAGGGAATTGTCTTCAATCGCGACGGCCGATTCCTTGGCGTCATGGCGCGAGAAATGCCGATCGGCTCTTTCGTCCAGACCAACCCGCAGGCCCAATTCATTCCGGC
>Ga0123399_1066477_pt1 | contig 16345 bp, 8 predicted proteins | sample T5LHNH4metaT_FD_89927 | JGI IMG/M metagenome (GOLD analysis project Ga0123399, IMG submission 89927) | Methane-oxidizing artificial microbial communities from Washington, USA to study methane cycling - T5-LHNH4 metaT (Metagenome... | ecosystem: Engineered > Modeled > Simulated communities... | reverse complement strand
CGTGACCGGCACCGGCTTCCTGTCGAAGTCCGGCGCAACCAACGACATCGTCGCCAACAAATTCACCTTCACCGGCGAAGGCGGCGCGACCTATACCCTGACCGATACCTCGAACGTCGAAATTACCTCCGGTACCGCGTTCACGATTACCTTGAGCGCGACCGACAAAGCCGCGATCAACCAGATGCTCAACAAAAACGGCACCTCGTCGACTGGCGCCACCACCTATAACCTGGCCGCCGCCGAGGACTGGACCGCCGGGGCGGCGGCCGGGGTCACCGATGTGGATGCCACCAACGGCATCACCGTCAGCAACGTGGCGGTGCCGGCCATTACCTCGTCCACCTACGATGCCACCACCGGCGCGTTGGTGGTGACCGGCACCGGTTTCCTGAAATTGAACGGCGCGGCCAACGACATTGTCGCCAACAAATTCACCTTCACCGGCGAAGGCGGCGCGACCTATACCCTGACCGATACCTCGAACGTCGAAATCACCTCCGGCACCGCGTTCACGATTACCTTGAGCGCGACCGACAAGGCCGCGATCAACCAGATCATTAACAAAAACGGCACGTCGTCAACTGGCGCTACGACCTATAACCTGGCCGCCGCCGAGGACTGGACCGCCGGAGCGGCGGCCGGGGTCACCGATGCCGACCTGACCGGCAACGGTATCACGGCTAGCAACGTAGCGGTTCCTACCATTACTTCCGCCACTTATGTCAATAACACAGGTGTACTCGTCGTCACTGGTGCCAACTTTTTGAAATTGGTAGGGGCTAACAACGACATTGACGCTTCCAAACTGACTTTTACCGGTCAAGGTGGAGCTACTTACACTTTAACAGGCACAGCGGGAGTTGAAATTACCTCTGCTACTGAGTTCACGCTGACGTTGACGGGCGCGGATAAGGCCGGCGTCAACGCCCTATTTAACAAGACCGGCCTAAACGCTAACGATAATACGGTCTACAATCTGGCTGCCGCAGAAGACTGGGCCGCAGGCGCGGACGCAGCGGTGGTGGTGGCCGATCTTACCAATAATGGAATTACGGTGACGGCTAACGTTCCGCCCACCTCTATCAATAGCTCAATAACGGTCAATGAAGATGCAAGCTATACCTTTGTGGCGAGCGATTTCAACTTCAGTGACGTGGATGCCGGCAATGTCTTGAGCCAAGTGCAAATTACTGCGTTGCCGTCTAGCGGCACGTTGGCGCTAAATGGGACAGCGGTGACCGCCAACCAAGCAATAACCAAGGCTGATATTGATGCAGGAAAGCTTACCTTCAGGGGAGCGGCCGACGCTTTCGGTACTGCGAATACCAGCTTTCAGTTTAAGGTTCACGACGGGACGGAGTACAGCACCACGTCTTATACCGAAACTGTGAATATCACGGCAGTCAATGATGCGCCCTCGTTTACCAAGGGTGCTGATCAGACTGTCAATGAAGATGCCGGAGCGCAAACGGTTGGCAACTGGGCAACCGGTCTCAGCAAAGGTCCTGCCAATGAAGCTGATCAAACTCTGAGCTTTACTACCAGCAATAACAACAACGCCTTGTTCAGCGTGCAGCCGACTATCGACAGCAACGGCAACTTGACTTACACCCCGGCGGCCAATGCCAACGGTACGGCGACAGTCACGGTGTCGATCAAGGATAGCGGCGGAACGGCTAATGGCGGTGTCGATACCAGCACCACTCAAACCTTTACCATCACTGTGAACCCGGTTAACGATTTACCTACCGGCACGGTAACCATCAGCGGAATACCCTCTGTTGGAATCACCCTGTCTGCCGCCAACACGCTGGCAGATGTTGACGGCTTGGGTACGATCAGTTATCAGTGGCAAGCAAATGGTATTGATATCACCGGCGCAACCGGCAGCAGCTATATGCTAACCGATGCTGAAGCCGGCAAGACTATTACTGTGGTCGCCCGTTACACTGACGCGCAAGGTGCTGCGGAAAGTGTAGCCAGCGTGGCGACGGATCAAGTAGAGGCTTTGGCACCCATCAACCTCACGCAACAAACCGGAAATGGGGATGACAAGCCCAGTTCGAATACCGGCACGGGCAATAACACCAATACCAATACCAATACCGGTAACAACACGGGTACGGGTAATAACTCCGGTACCGGCAATAGTACCGGCGCTGACAGGAATAACAATGCGAGTGATACGCATGGTTCGGAAAACAGCGGCACGAATACCAACAGCTTCGGTGATAGCAGCTCGGGCAATAACAACAGCAATTCCGGCTCCAGTCCTAACCAGACCATCGTTGTGGATATGAAGCTGACTGTCGATTCGCACGGAAACGGTACATCCGGCGGCACCATTAACCTGCCGTCCAGCGTCTTTGCCGGGTTGAACACGTCCGGGACGATAACGATTACCGGCACGCAGTCTAGCGGGCAAAGTTTGCCGTCGTTTATCAGCGTAAATCCCAGTACCGGCGCTGTTACGGTAAAAGAGGGCGCTGTGGTGACCAGCCCGATAACGGTGAAGGTCACTATCAGGGACAGTCAGGGTAAGCAGGTGGTTGTTCTGGTCAAGGTGCAGCCGCAAAAGGGCAGAGCGCAGCAGCAAAATCAGGGGCAAGAAGGTGATCAACAGCCTGATAATGAAAACGATCAGCAGCCCGATGGAGACAATCAGCAGGGAGCGGGGAGAAACCAACGAAGCCAAGTGCAGCAGACCGATAAGCAACTGGCTCACGCCGGCAAGCCAGGCCTGACCCAACAGTTGCAGAGGGTGGGCAGTAAAGGCTTTGAGCTTCAGCGGCAAACATTGCTGGATAGTCTGGCAATCCTGGTTGGCGAGGATAAGGATGCCGCCTGAGATATACTATAAAAAACGGGAGCTTAAATAACGCATACCCTCGGTAAGGGGCGACCGGTCGGTTGGCCCCTTACCGAGGGTATGTTTTAACCTGATGGCAGTAAAACAAGGCGGGGAGAGCCGCCTGTAATTCTTTCAACATAATATTAATAAAAAATCATCATCATGAACTATCCAGCCCCTCAGTTTGTCGCCGGTCTTTCCGGTATTGTTTTGTTAGCCGGTTGCGCCATCATGCCGGAACCCATTACTCAAGTTGAACAAAAGACATCGCTTGATGCCGATAAACAGGTCATTTTTGCTAAACAGGAACCTATTGTAGGGCCACTTAGCGTCTATGACGCGATGGCCAGAGCGCTAAAATACAACCTTAATCATCGCGTCAAGATGATGGAACATGCCGTGGCCGACGGACAGTCCGATTTGGCAAAATACAGTTTATTGCCCGACCTGATTGCTTCGGCGGGTTACAGGGGGCGTGATAATTACAGCGCCTCTAACAGCCGTAATGCTATCACTGGCGCTCAGCAATTGCAGTCATCGACCTCTCAAGACCGGTCGCGCAAGGTTTACGACTTCACCTTTAGCTGGAACGTGCTGGATTTCGGTGTCAGCTACTTCCAGGCCAAGCAGGATGCTAACCGGGTTCTGGTTGCCGAAGAAAGCCGTCGTAAAACCGCTCAATTATTGATGCAGGATGTGCGCACCGCATTTTGGCGCATGGCCGGTACCCAGCAACTCGAAGGCGAAATTGATAACATCCTGGGTAGCGCCAGACAAGCGTTGAAGGACGCCCAAGGCATTGAAAGCGAACGACTGGCCGCACCGCTGGCGATACTGCAATATCAAAAGGATCTGCTGGAAATCATTCGCAAACTCGAGGAACTCTCGGAAACGCTCCGTCTTGCCAAAACCGAACTGGCTTCTTTGCTGGGTGTTTCGCCCAGCCAGAAATTCGAGTTGAAACTGCCTGAAAATAACGCGCTACAAGCGCCGGAGTTTTCATTGCCGATCGACAAAATGGAAGAAATGGCGCTGCAATTGCGCCCTGAATTGCGGGAAGAAATCTACAATAACCGTATTACGACGGAAGAGACCCATAAGGCCATGTTGCGCTTACTGCCCGGTATTGAATTCAAGACCGGTTATAATCATGACAGCAACTCTTATCTGTTAAACAACAACTGGCTGGAGTTGAGCGGCATCATCAGCCAGAACTTGATGGAGTTGATCTCGGCTCCGGCGCGTTTTAGCCAGATAGACGCACAGGAAAAGTTAGGGGACACTCGCCGGTTATCGGTTTACATGGCGGTGTTGACGCAGGTTCACTTGTCTTATCAGCAATTTTTAGTGGCGGACCAGCAGTACAAGCGCACTTTGGAGCTGGACGGGATCAACCAGAAAATTTCAAAACATATCACTACAGATGCGGAGAATGACGCGAAAACCGAGTTGGAACGTATCCGTGCGACAACCAATGCGCTGATGTCGCGGTTACAAACGCTTGAAGCCTATGCCAGCATTCAAAGCTCGCTGGGCAGGGTTTATGTTTCGCTGGGCCTTGACCCTTTGCCGGTCTTTATTGAAAATTACGACATTAATACTCTGGCGAGTTCGATTGAAGCAGTGGATAAAAACTGGCAAGCAGGGCGGTTCCCGTCGGCAACTAAACCGGAAGCAGACAAGTTATCGGCTGTTGACTCTGTGGTAAAGAAAAATTAGTCCTGTTTTAGGGCTAACCCGACCTACCTGGCTTTTCAGATACAACCCTCAGCAAACAACCAAGACTTATTATGCGTACTTTTTTAAGATTGCTCATCTGCGCCACCGGTTTTAGCGTTTTCAACACAGCCTATGCCGCCGAGTCGGCTGAAATTCGCGCTCAACTTAATGCCCAGCATTCTTCTATTTTATCCAGTGAAATGGCGGCAAAAATCGTTCAGCTCAATGTTCAGGAAGGGGAGCGATTCAAGCAAGGGGACTTGCTGGTTGCGTTCAATTGCGCCGAACAGCAGGCGCAATTGAAAAAGGCGCAGGCCGTTGTACAAGCCGCCGAAAAAACCTATGAGGTTAATTCGCGTTTGACCAAGCTGAACTCTATGAGTCCACTGGAGCTTGAAATGGCGGCTGCCGAAGTCGCCAAGGCCAAAGCCGATATTGCCTTGATGGGAGCGGTGTTACAAAAATGCGCGATTGCCGCGCCTTTTTCGGGGCGCGTGGCCGAGCGTCTGGTGCAGCGTTATCAATATGTTAAAGCCGGCGATCCGATTCTGGATATTCTGGATGATAGCCAGCTTGAAGTCACTGTACTGGTGCCTTCAAGCTGGCTGAAGTGGTTGAAGCCGGGCTACGAGTTTAAGGTTTTTCTTGAAGAAACGCAGCGCGAATATCCGGCCAAGGTCAAGATGCTGGGCGCGCGTATCGATGCGGTCAGCCAATCCATTAAAATTACCGGAGTCATTACCGGTAAGGCTGATGATCTTCTTGCCGGTATGAGCGGTCGCGCCATTTTTCCAGCTGCTGCGACTGCCAAGGATGGCGGGAGTGTCGCAAGCGGTATGGAACCGACTGCCAAGCATGACTGAGACGATGGCCGCGTCCCAGCGGCAGCTCACGGCGCTGGCGACGCTGCTGCAACTGGAAAAATCCTTTCGTAACGCCGATACCGCTGAGGCGCTGGCCTATACGCTGGTTAACGACAGCCGCGGCCTGATTGAATTCCGTCAGGCGGCGTTATGGCAAATAGACGGTGCGCAAGTGGTTGCAGTCTCCGGTCTGGCGGTCGTCGACGCTAATGCGCCCTATATAAGCTGGTTGAAACAGCTGTTCAAACAGTTGTCTGCGGATACTTCAGGAACCATTCGCCCCTTAACAGCGGAAGACCTGAAAGGCGATTGTGCCGATGACTGGCCGCAATGGTTGCCTGCCCATGCGGTATGGCTGCCGGTATCGGCCTATGGCGCCACGCCGCAAGCCGGACTGTTGCTGGCTAGGGAGTCCGCCTGGACGGGGGGGGAGCTGTATTTACTGGAGCATGTGGCGGACACCTTTGGTCATGCTTGGGCGGCGTTGTCGCCCAAGCCGCCTTTCTGGAAACAGGACTGGCTGACTAAAAAACGCCTGATGATCAGCCTGGCTATGCTGTTTTGTCTGTTATGGATTCCGGTGCGGCAGACGGCGTTGGCTCCGGCCAGCGTTATTCCGGCTCATCCGACTATAATCAGGGCCGCTATTGACGGTGTTGTCGATCGGTTTTATGTACAGCCCAACGATCAGGTGACCAAAGATCAGCCGTTGCTAAGCCTTGAAGAAGAGACCATCAAAAATAAGTTGACCGTGACCCGCAAGGCTTTGGCGGTTGCCGAAGCCGAATATCGTAAAACCGCGCAGCAGGCAATGTTCGATATGGACAGTAAAGCGCAGGTCAATATTCTTAAAAGCCGAACCGAACAGCAGGAAGCCGAGGTACGCAGCATGGAAGATTGGCTGGCGCGTATCGACATTAAAGCGCCTCATGCCGGTATAGCGGTGTTCTCCGATGTTAACGACTGGATAGGCAAGCCGGTTACCGTCGGCGAACGTATCTTGATGGTTGCCGATCCCGCCGATGTCGAGTTGGAGGTGCAGTTGCCGATTGCCGATGCGATTAATCTGGAGCCCGACTCCAAGGTGCAGTTTTTTTTAAATGTCGATCCGACCACGCCGGTTTCGGCCGTCCTTTATTTTTCCGCCTATCAAGCTGAGGTTACGCCTGACGAGGCCTTGGCTTATCGTTTGAAAGCGCGGTTCAAGCAAGCGGACGTATTGCCCAGAATCGGCCTGAAAGGGACGGCCAAGGTCTTCGGCTCGCGCGTTCCTTTTGTTTATTACGTGTTAAGAAGACCTTTGGCGGCATTGAGACAATGGATGGGAATGTAATTAACCTGCCGCCGTTGCGCGAAGAGCTGGATTTGTTTCCAGGGCCTTGCGCTTTCGACGGTTCCCCCACCTGGACGCTTTATGACCCGGTCAATCAACACTTCTACCGTATCGGACAACTTGAAAACGAGATTCTGGCGCATTGGGAGTTAAGTTCACCCGAGGCCATCAGCGAACAAGTATCGCAGTACGGATTGTTCACCGTCAGCGTTGACGATATTCTACAGTTATTGCAGTTTTTAGCCGGTCATAATCTGCTCCAGGTCAGGGGCAAAGAGGCGGTGCAGCGCCTGGTCGGTCAAGCCAAAGCCGCGCATCATAACTGGTTTGTCTGGCTGATCCATCATTACCTGTTTTTTAAAATTCCGCTGATCCGCCCGGATCGCTTGCTGGCGCTTACCTATCCGGCGCTGCGCTGGATCTATCGGCCGATGGTGCTGTACGTGCTGATGGCGCTGGTGCTGGTTAATCTGTATTTGCTGATCGACCGCTGGGATATGTTCAGCCGAACTTTCCTGCATTTTTTTTCGACCGAAGGTTTTGTGTATTACGCCGTTGCGCTGACCTTGACCAAAACCCTGCATGAATTGGGGCACGCCTATACCGCGCATCGCTACGGTTGCCGGGTTTCCGCGATGGGCGTGGCTTTTCTGGTGATGATGCCGGTGTTGTATACCGATGCCAGCGAGGCGTGGAAATTGACCTCGCGGCGGCAACGGCTGGCGATTGGTTTCGGCGGCATTGCCGCCGAATTGGGGCTGGCCGTTTTGTGTACCTCGCTGTGGCATTTTTTGCCCGACGGCCCATTGCGCAGCAGCGTATTTCTGATGGCGACAACCACATGGATCATGACGCTGTTTATCAATCTAAACCCGCTAATGCGTTTTGACGGCTATTTTTTACTGTCGGATTATTGGGGCATTGAGAACCTGCAAAACAGGGCATTTGCGCTGGGACGCTGGCAACTGCGGCGGATCTTGTTCGGTTTTTTCGATGAAGCGCCGGAGCGGTTTCCTCCGCATACGCAACGACTGCTGTTGATTTATGCCTGGAGTATCTGGATTTATCGCTTTTTTCTGTTTATGGGGATCGCCTTGCTGGTGTATCACTTTTTCTTTAAATTACTCGGCCTGTTTTTAATGATGGTTGAAATAGGCTGGTTTATCATGCTCCCTATCGTCAAAGAAATTAAGTACTGGATTGAACACCGGCAACACATGGAATGGAATCGCAATACGCTGACGACCTTGTCGGCAGTCCTGATCGCAATCGGCATTTTGTTTATTCCCTGGCAGAGCCGCATTGAAGCGCCCGGCCTGTTAAAAATAGCCGCCCATACCGAGCTTTTTATGCCGCTGCCCGCTAAGCTGGATAAGATTTTGGTCGTAAAAGGCGAAGCCGTTAAGTCCGGGCAAGCGCTGGTTCAATTCAGCTCTCCCGACCTTGAATCAGAACTTGAGCAAAGCAAAATAAAGATCGATTCGTTGCGCTGGGAGCAGTCTTTTCATGGGCAGGAAAGAAGCCTGAGTGACCGGCATCTGGTGGTCATGAGCGAACTGGAAAGCGCGCTCAGCGAGTATGACGGCCTGATGGATGAGCGTAAACGCTTGACCGTTGTGGCGCCTTTCGACGGTGAAATCATCGAAATAAACGATCAATTGAACGTCGGGGAATGGATCGCCAAAGATGAGCCACTGTTAACGGTGGGGCAATTTAATGCTTACCTGATAGAAGCCTTTTTGGCCGAGGATCATCTGGGGCAGATTCAACCCGGCGCTAAAGCGGACTTTTATCCCGAGCAACTGGATTGGCCGGGTATGCCGTGCCGGATTGTACGGATCGACAATGCCGCAGCGATGCAGTTGCCGCCGGTTTTCACTTCCCGTTATAACGGAAGCATTGCCATTCGGGGCAACAACAAGGAAGTGTTGGTTCCCGAAACATCGGTTTACCGGGTCTGGCTTCAGCCCATGGAAACCGGCGAGCCTATCCATCGAGCCATCAAGGGTAATGTACTGATCGATGGAAAGCCCGAAAGCGTGGCCTCGTTTTTATGGCGACAAGTTGCAGCCGTATTGATCAGGGAGTCCGGTTTTTAGGTGTATAGCACAGGGCGCCGCCGTTGTTGGCGTTGCCTGGCAATGCCTGTTGTCGAGGGGGTAAAGCGTGTTTTTAACTGTCACTAAAACAGGAGACGGTATATAATCCTACGGTTTTATTCAATCATTTACTAAATTCATACCGGAAAAAAACATGCTGGGTAAGTTGGTTAGATTAGTTATAGGGAGCCGTAATGACAGGCTGATAAAGAAGAAAAGGTCGTTGGTCAAAAAGATCAATGCTCTGGCTTCTGACTACGAAAAGTTGTCTGATGATGCGTTAAAAGCAAAAACGCAGGAGTTTCGTGATCGCCTGGCGCAAGGTGAAAAACTGGACAATCTGCTTCCAGAAGCGTTTGCGACAGTCAGGGAAGCGTCGACCAGAGTCTTCGGTATGCGTCATTTCGATGTGCAATTGATCGGCGGCATGATCCTTCATGACGGCAAAATCGCCGAAATGAAAACCGGTGAGGGTAAAACCCTGATGGCGACCTTGGCGGCCTATTTGAACGCCTTGCCGGGACGCGGCGTACACGTTGTTACGGTTAACGACTACTTGGCCAAGCGCGATTCCGAATGGATGGGCAGGCTTTACGGTTTTCTAGGCTTGACGACCGGCGTGATTATCAGCCAGATGGACAGCGACGCACGGCGCGAAGCTTATGCGTCAGACATCACTTACGGCACCAATAACGAATTCGGTTTCGATTACCTGCGCGACAATATGGCTTTTAGCCTGGAGCAGAAAGTCCAGCGGGATTTAAGTTTTGCTGTTGTCGATGAGGTGGATTCGATCCTGATCGATGAGGCGAGAACGCCGCTGATTATTTCCGGGCCTACCGAAGAAAGCACCGAAATCTATATTAAGGTCAACAAGATCATTCCTTTCCTGACCAAGCAGGAAAAAGAAGGCGAGCCGGGCGATTATTCGGTCGATGAAAAAGTTCGTCAGTTGTACCTGACCGAAGAAGGCCATGAGCGTGTTGAAAACTTGATGGTCGAACATGGTCTGATGGCGGAAGGCAGCAGCTTGTATGACGCGACCAATATTCGCCTGATGCACTATCTGACGGCTTCATTGCGTGGTCATGTATTGTTCAAAAAAGACGTAGATTATATCGTCGCCAATAATGAAGTGATTATCGTCGATGAGTTTACCGGTCGTATCATGCCGGGACGGCGTTGGTCGGAAGGCTTGCATCAGGCGATTGAAGCCAAAGAGCACGCGACCATTCAAAATGAAAACCAGACGCTGGCATCGATTACTTTCCAGAATTATTTCCGCTTGTACGAAAAACTGTCCGGCATGACCGGTACTGCGGATACCGAAGCGTTCGAACTGAACAAGATTTACGGCCTTGAAGTGGTCGTCATTCCTACGCATCGCAACATGATCCGTAAGGATCTGGGTGATGTGGTTTTCCTGACCACCGACGAGAAATATGTCGCCGTTGCCGATGATATTAAAGAGTGCGTTAGCCGTGGACAACCGGTGTTGGTGGGAACTACGTCGATTGAAAACTCCGAGCGACTATCTGCGTTATTGAACAAGCAGGGCATTAAACACGAAGTGCTTAACGCCAAACAACACGAACGCGAAGCCCATATCATTGAACAGGCCGGTATGCCGGGAGCGGTGACTATCGCGACCAACATGGCCGGACGGGGTACCGATATTGTGCTCGGCGGTAATCTGGAAGCGGAATTGGCGGCGCTGGGCGAAGATGCCGGCGAGGCCGATAGGGAACGAGTCCGTGGTGCGTGGCTGGATAGGCACGAGCAAGTCATCGCTACCGGCGGTTTGCATGTCATTGGTTCCGAGCGTCATGAATCGCGCCGTATCGACAACCAGTTAAGAGGCCGCTCGGGTCGTCAGGGCGATCCCGGATCAACCCGGTTCTACCTGTCGCTGCAAGATGATTTAATGCGTATCTTTGCATCGGATCGCGTTGCAAGTTTGATGCAGAAATTAGGCATGGGTAATGGTGAAGCCATTGAGCATCCGTGGGTAACCCGCTCGATTGAAAGCGCTCAGCGCAAGGTTGAAGGCCGCAATTTCGATGTGCGTAAAGAAATTCTTGCTTATGACGATGTGGCCAATGATCAACGTAAGGTTGTCTATGCGCAGCGTAATGAACTGATGGCGGCGGAGGAAATATCCGACATTATCACTGCGATACGTGAAGATGTGGTCAATAATGTGATTACCCAGTATATCCCGCCAAAAACCATGGTTGAACAGTGGGACACCAAAGGTCTGGAAGAACATTTGCATCAGGAATTTAACGTTGAAATTCCTGTGCGTAAGATGCTGGACGAAGACCACTCGCTGCAGGAAGAGTCTTTACGTAAGCGTATTATCGAAATTCTGGAACAAAACCATAAAGACAAAGAACAGCAGATGTCCAAGGAAGTGTTACGGCATTTTGAGAAATCAGTGATGCTGCAAGTGCTGGATAACAGCTGGAAAGAGCATCTGGCAGCGATGGACTACTTGCGTCAGGGCATCCATTTTAGAGGTTATGCGCAAAAAGACCCCAAACAGGAATACAAGCGCGAAGCGTTTGAAATGTTTACTAACTTGCTTGAGCATATCAAGTATGAGGTGATAGGGATTCTGTTTAAAGTTCAGGTCAGGCAGGAAGAAGACGTTCATGCTATTGATGAGCAAATGCAGGCACCCAGGGAAATGCATTTTGAGCATGCACAGGCTCCCGCTTTGGATGCTTACGAAGAGTCGTTACTTGCACCTGCTGAACAGGAAGAAGGCGCTACTGCAGAACAGCCATTTATCAGAGATGGCAATAAAGTGGGTCGTAATGATCCGTGTCCTTGCGGTTCAGGCAAGAAGTTTAAGCAGTGTCACGGTCAGTTAAGCTGATTTGATGGGTAGGAGCGGGTTCTAAACCCGCTCCGCGTACCCTTTTAAAACAGATTTTCAGTAGGTTTCTCATCAGACTGACCGGCGTCAGTTGCCGAGTCGCCGGATGCGAATCTGGTCGGTACACGGTCCGCTTGGAAGTACTCCCATATCCCGCCTTTATTTGTGGCCGCTGTTAACAGGCCGGTCTCAGGACTTATAAAGGCTTTGACTATACCCTCCGGCATTTCAAGAGGGGTTTCCGGGGTGTCTTTTAGGGCTACCCGCATAAACTCTATCCACATCGGTAATGCGGCTACGCCGCCCGTTTCAGAATTCCCCAGCGGCGAAAAGTCGTCAAAGCCGATCCATGCGGTAGCGACATTCGACTGCGTATAGCCATTAAACCAGGCATCCCTTTGTTCATTCGTGGTTCCTGTTTTTCCGGCAAGGTCTTGTCTGCCCAGTATTTTTGCGCCTGTTGCCGTGCCGTGTTGAACGACATCTCTTAATAACGAATTCATCAGAAAACAAATTTGCGGCGTAATAATCCGGGGGGCGTAGTTGCGGTTTAATTCCTGGCTACTGTCGCAGGTAGGGCAAGCAATTTTAGGTTTGGCCTGATAAATAATTTCGCCCTCGTTGGATTCAATGCGTTCAATAAAATAGGGTTTGACCAGGAAGCCGCCATTGGCAAATGTGGCATAAACCCGTGCCATTTGCAGCGGGGTTGCATAACCGCTGCCCAATGCCAAAGAGAGGGTCTTGGGTATTTGTTCTTCGGTAAAGCCGAAGCGCAATGCCGTTGCGACAGCTTTTTCAACGCCCATTTCCTTCAATAAGCGTATCGAGATGATGTTTCTTGAATGGGTTATCGCCGACCTGATGCTGGTAGGGCCATAGAATTTCTTGTTGTAGTTTTCCGGCCGCCACTCGTTTTCCTGTCCTGGGTTGTCGATGACAATGGGGGCATCGTTAATAAGGCTGGCGGCGGTGTAGCCTTGTTCCAGGGCGGTGGTGTAAATGATAGGTTTAAAGCCGGATCCCGGCTGTCTTTTTGATTGGGTCGCGCGGTTGTATTTATTGCGGTAAAAATCGAAACCGCCGGTTAACGCCAAAATGGCGCCATTGACCGGATTTAACGAAACAAATGCTCCCTCTGCCTCGGGGACTTGCGTTAAAGCCCAGGTATTATTAGGCAGTTGGCGAACACGGATAATTTCGCCAGTTCTTAGGGTCGTGTTACCGGCCCATTTACTGTTTTCCCACGGTATTTCAATGAGGAGAGTGCTGTCTTGAAGTCTGGCTGTTACGAGATTATTTTTTACGCGCAGAACAGTGGCGGGCAATGTATCGCCGATGACCGGGAGTTCGCCTACAGGAAGTGGGCGAGGGGCGTGAGCAGGACTGAAATCACTGGTTTTGTTAATGCGTGAGTGACGATATCCGTGGCGTTCATCATAGGCATGCAAGGTATCGGTAAGCGCCTGGTTTGCCGTTGTTTGCAGCGTTCCGTTTATTGTTGTATAGACCTTGAATCCGGAGGTGTAGGCTTGCTCGCCATAGAGCTCGAAAATTTTTTGTCGCACCATTTCGGCTAAATAAAGCGCTGAAATCTCAGGTGTGACCGATTGCAGCTTTGCGGTAGAGGGTTGCCGGGATGCATCCGCATATTCTTGCTGGGTGATCTGGTTAAGCTCAAGCATGCGGTGCAATACATAATTGCGCCTTTCTATTGCGCGAGCTTGATTAGTGATGGGGTTATATATAGAGGGTGCTTTAGGCAAACCGGCAATCATGGCGTGTTCGGCCAAACTCAGCTCGGATAAGGATTTACCGTAATAGACCTGAGCGGCTGCGGCAACGCCATAGGCTCTGTGTCCCATGAAAATCTGGTTTAAATAAAGTTCCATGATTTTGTTTTTCGGGTATTCATGCTCTATTTTTAACGCCAGCATGATTTCCTTTAGCTTGCGGGTGTAAGTTTTTTCGTTGCTAAGCAGGAAGTTGCGGGTAACCTGCATGGTGATGGTGCTGCCGCCCTGTTTTTTCTTGCCGGTTAAGGCGAGTTGCAGGCCTGCTCGAATCAGGCCTTTAAAGTCGACGCCGGGGTGTTCGTAAAAACTGTCATCTTCTGCGGCAATGAAGGCATTAATGAGTTGTTGGGGGACTTCTTCTATATTAATCGGTGTCCGTTTCTTCTCGCCGAATTGAGCAATCAGCAGGTTGTCTTTGCTGTAAATACTTAAAGGCGTCTGGTATTGAACATTATGCAGGGTCTTAACATCAGGCAGGTCGGCTGAAAGCTTGTTGTATAAAAAATAGCCTGAAGTTGCTGAGCCCAACGTTATGGTCGTAAAAAAAATAGCAAACCATTTTAGAATTTGTCCGCTTAATGTTTTTTTAGCCACAAGTGATCCTGGGAAACAGTACGATAGAGATAAAAATCTAGGCTTTAAGAATAACAGATAGGTTTTTTGTTAAATGTCAGCTGGAACATTCTCTCTGGAGATAAAAAACAGCTGGTTGAGCAAATAAATTGAACATTTTAAGCATCAAAATAAAAAAGGCTACTATACTTTCGCCAGTAAATAAGTTTTGTGATGGGTGGTTGTAGCGGAACGACGGCATGAATGCCGTAGACAGAGCGCCGAAAAACAGGTGCTTTACGACTGCATGGGCTATTGCCGAGGCGAAGTTCCGGTTCCTGCCTATATATCAATGCAGGAGGTAGAGTCATGCCGGGGCAGCGTAGCGAGAGGCCGGTATTGCAATTGAACGATCACATTATTCATCAAGTTTTTCAAGGGTTAGTTCATGAGTTGGTTTAGTCAGAAACAGAGCGCGGTTCTTGGTATTGATATCAGTACAGCGGCTATAAAGTTACTCGAATTGAGTAAGGTCGGCGCTCGTTATCGGGTCGAGAGTTATGCCGTAGCCCCCTTGCCGCAAGACGCCGTTATTGATAAAAATATAGCCAACATTGAAGTGATAGCTGATGCCATAAAAATCGCTTTAAAGCAATCCGGGTCAAAGTTAAAGCAAGCATCTGTCGCTGTTGCCGGATCTTCAGTAATGACCAAGGTTATACCGATGCCTGCTTCATTAACTGACGATGAAATGGAAGAGCAAATCATGGTTGAAGCCGACCAATACGTGCCTTATTCGCTCGATGAAGTTAATTTCGATTTTGAAGTACAGGGTGAAAATGAAAACAACCCTGAAATGGTCAACGTCCTGCTCGCGGCATCGAGAAAAGAAATTATTGAGGATCGCGTGGAAGTGCTGGCAAAGGCGGGCTTAAAGGCCAAAATTGTCGATGTCGAAGCCTTTGCGATGGAAAATGCATTTAGCTTGTTGATTGACCAATTGCCGGATGCCGTAGAAGGCCAAACGGTTGCCATCGTGGATATCGGGGCAACCATGACTGCCTTAAATGTTTTATATAATTGCCGTACCGTATATACAAGAGAGCAGGGCTTTGGCGGCAAGCAGTTGACCGAAGAGATTCAGCGCCGCTACGGATTAACTTATGAAGAGGCCGGCTTGGCAAAAAAACTGGGCGGATTGCCGGACAATTATACCGTTGATGTGCTTGAGCCGTTTAAACGGGCAATGGTTCAGCAAATTCAGCGGTCGATACAGTTTTTTGTTTCATCAAGCGCGAATAGACGTATCGATAGTCTTATTCTGGCGGGTGGTTGCGCATCAATACCCGGCATCGACAAATTGGTTCAGCAAGCTATAGGCGTGCCTACCGTTATAGCGAACCCTTTTATCAATATGGCCTTATCCAATAAAGTAAAACCTCAGTCATTGAGCAATGATGCTTCGGCAATGATGATTGCATGCGGTTTGGCATTGAGGAGCTTTGACTAATGGCAAAAATCAATTTACTCCCTTGGCGTGAAGAACTGCGTGCGCAGAAAAAGCAGGATTTTATCAATGCTATCGGCGTGGCCGTTTTGGTTACAGCGCTTATTTTTGCCGGGGTTCATCTGTATGTTGAGGGACTTAAAGCGTACCAGGAACAAAGAAACAAAATAATACAGGACGAAATAGCGTTATTGGATATAAAAATTGCCAAAATAAAGACTATTGAGGAACAAAAAAGCAAGTTGTTGACCAAAATAGAATTGATTCAGAAGCTACAGGAAAGTCGTCCGGAGATTGTGCATTTGTTTGATGAGCTTCCCAGGGTTACACCGGATGGGGTTTTTCTGATCAAATTTACTCAGGTGGGTTCAGAACTGAATTTTGAGGGCAAGTCACAATCAAATGCGCGCATCTCCGCCTTTATGAGAGCCATTGAAGCCTCGGCTTGGCTGAAAGTACCGGCGCTTGATGTGATTCATTCAGTAAGCAAAGCGACTTCTGAACAGTTAAGTGATTTCACTATGCATGCAAAGCAAGGTAATAAAGATGCGCAAGCTGCGCTAGGAGGGGGCAAATGAATTTGTCGGAAATTAACTGGGATCCTAATGCGGCCGGGACTTGGCCATTACCCATTAAAGCGGCAACAATTTCAATTATATGTGCCCTGGTTTTCGGTGCAGGTGTTTACTATGACACGCTTGACCAGTTAGCGGCGCTCGATGCGTCTGAGAAAAAAGAGCT
>Ga0123399_1009390_pt1 | contig 16477 bp, 17 predicted proteins | sample T5LHNH4metaT_FD_89927 | JGI IMG/M metagenome (GOLD analysis project Ga0123399, IMG submission 89927) | Methane-oxidizing artificial microbial communities from Washington, USA to study methane cycling - T5-LHNH4 metaT (Metagenome... | ecosystem: Engineered > Modeled > Simulated communities... | reverse complement strand
GCCGTTGGTGTTTAATCTACCGGTTATTGCCATCGCATTTATGTTTTCGGCGACGGTCGGTATCGTATTCGGCTATGTCCCGGCTCGTAAGGCGGCGCGCATGGATCCGATCGAAGCGTTGCGTCACGAGTAGCCCGCAAAGCCGAGGCTGCGGTCATTGCCCGGCAGTTTGATCAACGTTCGAATTGTCCATAATCGCAGCCAACCACTTGATCTCTATCGGTGCCACAAGCCGAACTCCCCCCTCTCTCTACCCAAATTTTTAAAGACAATTCTCGGCTCGCCTGTCAAAATCGGAAACATTTCCATTGAACAGATTCGTCATCAAACGGAGCACCGTGTGCCATGAAACGCCAACATATCGATATACATAACGCCATTACCGCATTGAGTTGCGCGCTGGATTTAGTCGGCGTTGACGAAGTCAGGCACGGCAAGCGCGTGGCGATCATGGCCAGGGCTATTGCCCGGCACCTGAACTGGCCGGAAGTTGACTGCCTGTCCATTCTTTACGCCGGTATGCTGCATGATTGCGGGGTTTCCAGAGTTCATGAGCACCACCAACTCACGGAAACACTGGAATGGGACGGTGCGGAAGATCATTGCATCCGCGGCGCCGATTATTTGTCTGCCTGTCCGCCGTTGGCGCATTTGTCCGCCGAGATTCGCTACCATCACACCCGCTGGGAAGACCTGCTGGCTTCGTCTGTCGATCGTCGCCTTTGCTTGCGTGCCAATCTGCTGTATCTGGCGGATCGCATCGATATGCTGCAAGCGCCTTTCCTGAGCACCGGCCATATACTGACCGAGTATCCAGCGATTATCGCGCAAATCAAAACGCTGTCCGGCATCTTGTTTGCGCCGGAGTTGGTGGATGCCTTTGCCGAAATCGCCGATGTCGAAGCTTTTTGGCTGGCCATGGAACCCGAATATCTGGATGAAGATTTACGCAGCATCGGTAGCCATATTCCAACGACCTTGCTGGATATTCCTGCGCTCAAAGAACTGGCGCGGCTGTTTTCGCGCGTAGTGGACGCCAAATCCCCATACACCGATGAACACTCGCAACGGGTGGCGCATATCGCCCGGCAATTGGCTATGGATTTCGGCATTAAAGGCTACGAGCTGGAGCAGGTTGAAATCGCCGGGCTGTTGCACGACATCGGCAAATTGCGGGTATCGGAAGACATCATCGACAAACCGGGCAGCCTGACGCCGGAGGAACGGGCCACCATGCATCGGCATAGCTACGACACCTTCCGCATCCTGCAACGGGTGTTTGACGACTCAAAGATTCCGCTATGGGCAGGGTTCCACCATGAGACTTTGATCGGCGACGGTTACCCTTTTAAAAACGGCACCAAAGAACTGGACCTGGAATGCCGCATCATTACCGTTGCCGATATTTTCCAGGCCTTAGCGCAAGAAAGGCCTTATCGCCATACCATGAGCCTTGAGTATATTCTCGACGATTTACAGTCGCGCGTTGCCAGCGGCCATCTCGATGCGGGAGTGGTGGCTAAATTGACTGAAAATGCAGCGCTTTATTACCGGCTGGCTGTGGCTTAAGTCAGGTTAGCTCCAACGATAACGTATTTTTTGCTGAAGTTCTGTATGATATAGCCCAACGCAGCAACATAGTGAGGTATCGGCTATGAACCGAAAACAATTATTTGATCAGGCGTTAAACCTGCCATTAGCGGATAGAGCAGCTTTGGCCGAACAACTGCTCGCAAGTCTCGATCAGCCTGATCCACAAATAGATAAATTAATAGCCATTGAAGCCGAACGCCGGATTGATGCTTACGATAACGGCGAAATACGTTCAATACCCGCCGACCAAGTTTTCGACCGATTGGAATCGAATTGAAAATCAGTTTTCTCGAAGCGGCTGAATGTGAGCTGCAATGCGCAATGGATTACTACAACCAGAACAAACAAGGCTTGGGACATGAGTTTCTTGCTGAGATAAAAATAACAGTAGGCCGCATAGCCGACTTTCCTGAAGCATGGCAGCCGCTAAGTAAACGAACCCGACGCTGCCTGACTCGCCGGTTTCCATATGGTGTTATCTATCAAATCCGCGATGAAGAGATATTGATTATCGCCGTTAGTCATTTACATCAAAAGCCGATGTACTGGAAAGATAGGCTATAGCTTTGATGAAGTATATAGTCATGCGGCCCTTAATTCCGTAATACCCGATGGAAAACATAAAACTTCGTGTCCTTCGTGGTGAATTAATACTTTCGACCAACGGCTTAAGCGCCGATTTTACGTACTGCTCAAATTAACGATCAATGCCTGCAATTCCGACTTTGCTGATGTCTGGTTGGTATGAATCGCATAAACCTGACGGCTGATTTCAGGCTCTGACAGATAACGATAACTGATGTCCGTTGCCTGTTTGGGCAGGGTATATTCAGGCATCAACGCAACACCGATACCCTCCTGCACCATGCGCAAAATCCATTCTTCGCTGTTACTGCGGTAAGCGGCGTAAAGATTGATTTCCTGACTCTGGCAAATGCATTTCAAGTCTTCTCTCAACTCGCAATTTAACCGGTCTAAATAGGGCTCCGACTGTATCGCTTTCAGATCGACTTTTTGCAGTTGATTAAAGCGATGGGGCGGGCTGAATGCGACCACGTAGCGTTCTTCGTAAAGCAGGGTCGATTGATACGGTGCTGCCGGTAATTGCGCCGGGGCGCTGATCACCAGATCCAGTGAGCCTGAATCCAGCTGCTTCAATAAACTCGCTTCGCTATCGACGATTAATTCCAGTTCGATATTCGGGTATTCCTGCTGATACCACGCAAGACAGGGGCTTAGGCGTTGCGCGCCTATCGTGGTCATCAGGCCGATGCGCAAGGGAATGGTGTTTAACCGGGTAAAACGAATCGCTTCCGCTTTGGTCGCCTGAAGGTCTTTGTAAATCTTGCGCAGATTGGCTTCAACCATGCGACCTAACGGCGTTAGCTGGCAACCGGAACGGGTCCGCGTAAATAATTCCCCGCCCATTTCCTCTTCGAGTTTTTTTATCGCCTGCGTCAAAGACGGTTGCGAGACGTAAGTGAGTTGCGCGGCGTGGGTGATTGTTCCCTGATCGCAGACTGCCAAAAAATAGCGGATTTGCTGCATTTCCATGAGAGCCTCCTGATATAGCAAAAAGCTATTGTTCCATAGAAAGTCAGTATTATACAAACCTTTGTATTTCACTATACGATTGCGCTTACCTTATGAAAGCGATATGAGAAAACTATGAAAGCGACAATCTTGAATACAGTCGCTTTAGTGATTTTAGGCATTAATGCCGATAAGATGCTGTTTACGAGCGAGAGGTTTTAAACATGAAAAAGAACATTCTGTTCCCCCCATTAATCAACACCTTAGCCTGTAGTTGCCGCGCTTTAGGTTTATTTGGATTATTGGCCGTCGCTTTGCCGTCGGCCGTCTATGCTCATCGCGGGGCGAATAATGAAGTCGATGCCTGCAATATCCTGGTGGGTCATGAGCGGGTACACTTTACCGCTTATACACCGGCATTGAGCAATGACAAAGAGTATTGCCAGATTATTCCGCATCTGGGCTCCACTAATCTGGTATTCGATTATGAAGGCAAAGGCCTGCGTAATTTAACCGTCGAATTTGAAGTCACCAAAGAACCGGAAGGAATCCGGGTTTTCTATCTGGAACCGACGAAAATAAAATCGGGCACGGTGAATGGCGTGGTTGATTTCAGTAAATTCGGTGCGGGCAATTATCTGGCCCATGTCGCGATAGTGCATCAAGACAAAAGCATCGATAGCCATATCCCGCTTTCGATAGGTCTTGAGGAAGAAGCTTCAGACAATTTGCCGATAAAATCTCTATTCGTCGTGGTGCTTATCGCAGGAGTTGTTTACTTAATGAAACGCGCCGCTGGCAAACATGCAGCGAGGCCATCCGATGCTTAAAGCCTACCTGGATAAATCGACTTTGCGGAACAACGTTTTCAAGTTACTGTTCTTGCTACCTATTGTTATAACGCTGATAGTTTTTTTCAGCGAAGATAATGACGAGTACTCTCAAGTAGGCAGCGCATCTTATGCCGGAGAAAACGCAAATCCGCAATGCGTTGCCGGTAAGCTCGACGGAGAATCCGGCATCGTCAATGGCGAATCGACGCTGGAAGGCATTAAATACAATATACGCACGCCATTGAATTATGATGCCACTATCGCTCATCCGTTGCTGCTGGTCTTTTCTCCGGCAGGCTCAAACCGGGCAAAAACCGAGAAAACGACCGCACTTACGCTGAAAGCAACGACCGCCGGATTTATCGTCGCTTATGCCGATCATCCCGATTTATCGCCTACCTCTACCATCGAACTCGGAACTATTCCCGGCCTGATTGCCAAGCAATGGTGTGTTGATAAAGAACGTATTTTCCTTACCGGGCATTCTGACGGCGGTACTGCTGCGATGGCTTTGGCGTTTATGTCCGGCACCAAGCATATTCCCAAGGCGATTGCGCCTAGCGCAGCAGGAATCGATTATCAGGATTTGCGTGATCATAAATGCCCGGCTCCGATTCCTGTGATGGTCATGCACAGCGTGAACGATCGCTTGTTCCCGAAGTATGGTCAGCAGTCTTCCGGCTGGTGGGCGGCGTGCAATCAATGCGAGCCTATACCTGAAAAGATTGCCAATGGCTGCATGGCTTATTCCGGTTGCGCTAAGGGTGTAAAAACCTGGTATTGCGAAGGCGATAAACCCCATGCGCAGTGGCCGGGCATTAATGATACATTGCTGGATTTCTTGATTTCGGTGGGTCGTTAAGCGTCACGGCCTACGCTTAATGATTGCAATTCTTACATTCACCTCGTTCCCACGCGCCGCGCGCTCGTTGTCATACATGAGTATTTTCAAGCGCGTCATTCCGGCAGTGATTGCCGGACCCGTTAAAGCGCGTAGCGAATCCAGAGCACATGGATATAAAACTGTCTACTGGCACTTCGCATCGATCAAACACCTACAAGCCGCCAAGTTACCTTCCATGACATTGGATTCACTTCGCGACTGATGGGCTTCGTGTCTTCGTGGTGAATTAACTACTTAGCCATAAACATTAATTTCAAAATCCCCGCAATTTTAATTGGTCTATCACCCGTTTTACTGTCACTATCGGATTAATGCTGTTTGGGCATTAATAAAAGTTTTCCAAATCAATCTTAATGGTTATGAGGACACGATCATGAACATTCTTATTACCGGAGGTACCGGTTTTATTGGCAGTGCATTGGCTAAAAACCTGATCGATCAAGGTCATGCGGTTACGGTGTTAAGCCGCAGTCCCGATAAGGTTGCCAAGATTTGCGGCCCGGGCGTTAATGCGCTGGGCAACCTCTCGCAGCTTAAAGCGGAAGACAGCTACCAGGTCATCATCAATCTTGCCGGTGCGCCGATTGTCGACGCCCGCTGGAGCGAGGACCGCAAACAGCTGATCAGGGCCAGCCGTATCGACCTGACCGAACACTTGATAACCTGCATCGATCGCATGAGCGTTAAACCCGAGTTGTTAATCAGCGGTTCCGCGATCGGCTATTACGGCAATCAGGGCGACACGGTATTAACCGAACAATCGACGCCCTATGAAGATTTCTCGGAGCAGCTTTGTGCCGATTGGGAAGCCGCCGCAAAACAAGCCGAACAATTCGGCGTCAGGGTCTGCCTGATCAGGACCGGCTTGGTTATTGGCAATGGCGGCGGTTTTCTGCAACGCATGTTGCCGCCGTTTCGTTTGGGATTGGGCGGGCGCTTGGGCGACGGGCGGCAATGGATGTCCTGGATTCATCGTCAGGACTGGATCAATATCGCCCTGACCATGATTGCCGATTCAACGATGCACGGCGCTTATAATGCGACCGCGCCGAACCCTGTTACCAATGCCGAATTTACCCGGACATTGGCGCAATGCCTGAAACGCCCCGCCCTGCTGCCGGTTCCGGCCTGGCTGCTGAAAATACTGCTCGGCGAAATGTCGCAACTGGTGCTGGGCAGTCAGCGGGTGATACCGGAACGGCTGTTGGCGCACGGTTTCAAGTTTCAATATGACGATCTTGACGCGGCGTTGAATGAGGCGTTATCGCATAAATAGCAATGCCGACTTTGAACAAGCTTTGGACTCCAACGCTACGTGTTGGCCGCTTGCTTAAACCGGGCCTTGCTGAGTTGGCTCTCGCGGGCATGATCGATAATCGGTGCCGGGTAACTGCAAGCACTGTGTTTCTTATCCCATTGATGAACGGTTTTGGGCGGAAAAGCTTGCAGTTCCGGCAGCCAGCGATAAATGTACCGGCAGTCCTGATCGAATTTAAGTTGCTGTAGCCAGGGGTTTAAAACCCTGAAATACGGTTGCGCATCGCAACCGGTCGATGCGGTCCATTGCCAGTTGCCGTTATTGACGCAAGGATCGTAATCGACCAGATGCCGGGCAAAATAACGCTCGCCCCAGCGCCAGTCGATATGCAGGTCTTTGACCAGGAATGAGGCGGTGATCATCCGCACCCGGTTATGCATAAACCCGGTGGCGTTGAGTTCGCGCATCCCTGCATCCACTATCGGAAAGCCGGTTTTGCCATCGCACCAGGCTTGAAAATAATCCGGATTATTATCCCAAGGCAGATCGGCAAACCTTTCCAAAAAAGCCCGCCCGAAAACCTGCGGGAAGTGATAAGCGATATGGGTGAAAAAGTCGCGCCAATACAGTTGCCGAATCAGCGGATGCTCGCTGCCGAGTTGTTCGGTAATGGCGTAAAACACTTCCCGGACCGAACAAGTGCCGAACTTTAAATGTGCGGAAAGTTTGCTGGTCGCATCCAGTGCCGGGAAGTCGCGGGTATTTAGATAATCGGCGTAGTCGCCAAGCCGGTCCAGTATCGCCAGCGCCTGTTTGCGACCGCCTTTGATTGCGGGTTCCGTGACTGATAAATCGAGCTGGTCGATGGTCAATTCGGAAGCCGCCGCCAAAAAATTAGACTTAACCAAAACTTCCGGCAAGGCGACCGGGAACTGTTTGGCATTGTTATAAAACGCCGTAAATACTTTATAGGGCGTTTTATCCATTTTTACAGCCTGCTCCGGCTCATTAAGCAGGCTATCGGGGAGCGTATGCAGGGCAACGCCCAGCTGCTTGCAAACAGCGGCCAACTCATCGTCACGCCGCCGGCTGAAAGGCGTGTAATCGCGATTGATAAACACGGCTTGTATTTGTTGCTGTTCGACCAGCTGCTTTACGACCTGTTCCGGCAACGCATGGTAAAGCGCCAGTTTGCCGCCTGCCGACTGCAACTGCTGTTGAAGATCTTGAATGGACTGCAACATAAACTGCAAGCCCGGTTTGCTCTGGTAAGGATGCGGTTCAATCTGCCGGGGATCGAAAATAAAGCAGGGAATCACCTGCCCCGAAAGCCGCAGGGCTTCAAGTAACGCGGTATTGTCTTGAAGGCGCAGGTCGCGGCGGAATATGAACAGCGAGGTTGAGTATTGAATCATCGAAGGTTTACCCGATCATTCAATCACATGCGCCTGTTGCAGTTGCGATCGGAGCATTTCCACCCGTTTGCGATTAACCCCGAAATCGCCGTAACCGGTACGCGATGCGGAACGGATATGAATTAACCTGGCGTCCGTATCCAGTATCGCGTCTATATCATCGACAAAGCGAAACACCAGGCTGGTTGCCTGGGCATGAAGCGTGTTGCCGGTTTCGTTGGTGATCACCGTCCGGCTTTGGCTGATCAAGGCTTTTTTCAGTGCAGTCCAAGCCTCTTCGACATTGCCGACGATTTTAAACGGCGCAATAGCATGATCGGCATCCGTCGCCTGACTGGAAACGCAGTTGGGACTGCTTGGACACGCTGGTAATTGTTTTTCTGATGCCTGAGTTGCTGTGCTTAGCGTCATAACGATAATATAAAGAATGGTTTTAAACGTCATCAGTGTAACTCCTTAAATGGATTTGCGGTATCGGGCATTGGTGAGGACTGCTTGCTAAAAGCAAGACAGCAACATATTGGCGTAACTTTGAGACTTGCGTTGATGCAGATTTCCACTAACCGCCCCTCTTAATGCGTCATACTGATAACCATTGTAAATCAACATGACCGGCAGCCCTCCGCATACAGCATAAACGCCAACGTTTTGATGAGGACATAGCCGCCTGCCGAGTCATCACGCCAAGGGTAATGGCGACACTAAAATAAGCAAACCTGGACTGAGCTCGAAACCATTCCATTCAAAACAACATCAATAGGAAATTAATCAATACTTCGGATACCTGCTGCTCCTCCATGATCAGCTCTTATACCTCAACAACATCAATATCAAAACAGTGCCCCAGATATTAATCAACAATTCGGATATGTGGTATTCCATGATCACTCCTTAGCTCATCGGCTTGAATAAACTTCGTTGGATGACAGGCAACTTGCGGATTTATGTTAGGGCCGGTGATAGCGATCAGTAAGTCCATAATTTGAGATTGATAAATAAAAGCACGAAGAACCCGAATCGAACTGCAGAAATGGATCTTCGTTCCTTCGGCAACTGCTCTTGCATTGCTCCACCTCCTGCGTCCATGCGTTGGTAAAGCGCCTACGTTGGCCGCTTTACTTCCCGCCATCCTTGGAGGCGCCATGCCGCCTACATCCCCCTTTGGAGAAGGAGCACACTGAGTCAGGCCTCCGTCTTGTAGAATAGAGAGTTCAATTTGTTCAATCAATAAGTGCCATTACCTAACAAGTGAATCCGCTATTGGGCCGATGTCTTAGCCGAATGATCAAGGCTTCCTCCCTGCCCCTGCTAAAGCGAAAGACCATAAATCGATTGAAAAATCCGGCAAAGCCGATAGACTCGATCACTCGTTCATTCAATACTCATCAAATCCATGAAAAAAATTCCTATCGGTATCAGCAGTTGTTTATTGGGTCAAAATGTCCGCTTTGATGGAGGACACAAACGGGATTCTTATATTACTGGCACCCTGACTGAATACTTTGATTTTCATCCCTTTTGCCCGGAAGTGGAAATCGGCCTGGGTACGCCTCGATCCACTATTCACCTGGTAAAAATCGACAATACAATACGCTGTGTAGGTATTAAAGACCCTGAAATGGATGTAACCGAGCGCTTACGCAGCCGCGCTGAATATCAAAAAGATTTACACGCCGACTTATGCGGTTATATTTTAAAAAAGGATTCGCCCAGTTGCGGCATGGAGAGGGTGAAGGTTTATGTAGGCGCTCAACCGCACAAGGATGGGGTCGGCATTTATGCTCAGGAAATGATGCGCAATAACCCGTTGTTGCCGGTAGAGGAAGAAGGCAGGCTTGGCGACCCCGGACTGCGCGAGAATTTTATCCAACGCGTTTATGTGCTCTACCGGTGGAAATTAATGCTGGCCGAGGGATTAACACCCGGCAGGCTGACTAATTTTCATGCGCGCCATAAGCTCATCATCATGAGTCATGAAGATTATCGCGACCTGGGGCAACTATTAGCAGGACTCACCAAAGCCAATCTTGCAGACGTTGCAGAACAATACATTTTGCAGCTGATGACTACCCTTAAAAAGGTCGCTACCCGTAAAAATCATGTCAATGTCTTGCAGCATATTCAAGGCTATTTAAAAAAGGCGTTAAGCGCTGACGATAAGGCCGAACTTTGCGAAGTGATTGAACGTTACCGCAACGGCTACGTCCCATTGATAGTCCCTTTAACCCTGCTTAAACATCATTTCCGCAAGACACCCGATCCGTACATCGAAGAGTCCTATTACATGTCGCCTTATCCGCAAGAACTGCAACTCATCAATCAATTATAACCATGGCAAAAATTTTAATTGTCGGCTGCGGCGCGATAGGTTCGGAGCTTGCCGGGGTTTTATCGGCCCAAGGTCATGATGTCACCGGGCTAAAACGCAAGCCGCCTTTATCCGCGTCCGGCCCTATCCACTATGTCGTTGCCGATATAAGTTCAGACGCCGACTTGGCAGATTTGGACACCGACTTTACGCAGGCATTTTTTATCGTTTCGCCTGACGAACGCAATGAACAAAGCTACCGCGCTGTTTATGAAACCGGCTTGAATAACCTGCTTGCGAGACTCCCGAAAACGCATTGGCTAATGGTCTCGTCCACCAGCGTCTACGGACAATCGGCAGGCGAATGGATCGATGAAGACTCAGCCGCAGAACCGGCCAATATCACCAGCCGGTTGATCAGGCAAGCCGAACAAAAATTGATGGATTCGAACCCGGCTAATATCGTGGTACGTTTTTCCGGCATTTACGGACCGGGGCGAGAATACTTGTTAAGACTGGCGCTGCAAGCATCGGCCATACAGCAAACTCCGCCTTATTTCACCAACCGGATACATCAACAGGATTGTGTCGGCGTTTTATCTTTTTTACTGGAACAGCGCTTGGAGGGAAGGGCCTTAGCTCAATGTTATCTGGCCAGCGATGATGATCCGGCACCGACCTGGGAAGTGATGACCTGGCTGTCAGATCGGCTGCATTGCCCGCCGCCGACTGTTAAAGCAGTCGATGCGGATGCCGTAATGAATAAGCGCTGTAGCAATACTCGCTTAAAAGCGTTGGGTTATCGGTTCGACTACCCAAGCTATAAAGACGGCTATATGGAATTAATCGCCGCAAGGGATGGCTGAAAACATACTCGCTCCCACGCCCTGCGTGGGAACGAATACAGGCGCGCTGTGCCGAATGAAGTCATGGGAAACAACAAGATTGAGTGCTAGTTCCCAAGCTCCAGCCTGGGAATTCAGTGTGGGAAGCTCTAGCTTCCCATCTCGCGAAGCTACGAATTGCATGGATGCAGGAGCGGTTGCCGAGAGGCCCAGATGGCGGTTATTTAATCGCCGCACGGCGATGATTTTTTCACCACGAAACACGCTTCTCCTTCGTGTTCTTCGTGTCTTCGTGGTGTTCTTTTGACTTACTCCCTCAAGCACCCACATACTTCGGATAATCGGTATAACCCTTTTCATCCCCGCCATAAAAAGTCGCCTGATCGGGCGCATTCAGCGGCAGGTTTTTTGCGAACCGCTCCGGCAAATCCGGGTTAGCGATAAATAACTTACCATAGGCCACCATGTCGGCATGCCCCTGTTCAATGGCCTCGTTGCCGCGTTCCAGGTCATAGCCGTTATTAGCCATGTAGAAACCGGCAAAACAGTTTCTTAATGCCGCATAATCCACCTGCCGCTCGCCGGTCAGCATGTCGCCCTCCAGAACATGCAGATAGGCCAACGGATAATCGGATAATTTTTTGGCGACGGCATTAAAGGTCTGTTGCGGCTGACTGTCTTTAATATCGTTAAAGCTGTTTTCCGGAGACACTCGCACGCCGACGCGATCACCCCCCCAAACAGCGATGATTTTTTCAACAACTTCGACCAACAAGCGCATCCGGTTGGCAATATCACCGCCGTAGCCGTCTTCCCGGCGATTGGTGCCGTCCCTTAAAAACTGATCCAGCAGATACCCGTTGGCGGCATGAATCTCCACGCCATCGAAACCGGCCGCTTTGGCGTTTTGTGCAGCAGTTGCATACTCGGCAACAATACCGGGCAGCTCATCGAGAGTTAATGCGTGCGGCGTTTCAAAATCCTGCAAGCCCTCATAAGTCATAGCCTGACCGGCGGCTTTCAGCGCAGAGGGGCCGACCGGCAAAATATGATCGGGTTGCAGCGATGAATGGGAGATTCTGCCGGTATGCCAAAGCTGGATAAAAATCCGGCCGCCTTCATCATGAACGGCATCGGTGACACGCTTCCAACCTGCAACCTGCGCTTCGGAATGAATGCCCGGAGTTCCAGGGTAGCCAATGCCGGTAGCCGAAATTTGGCTGCCTTCGCTAATAATCAAACCGGCCCCGGCTCGTTGGCGATAATATTCAACATTCATATCCTGAGGCACATTGCCCTCACCCGCCCTGTTGCGCGTTAAGGGCGCCATGATTATCCGGTTGGCTAATACCATGTCCCCCAACAATATAGGCGAAAATAAGTTGTTTTTATCACTTGCGACTAATGTCATGATGTCCTCCAATTTGAATAACGTGATACAGGTAAATTTTAAAATCCGCCGAAAAATGCTTTAGTTTCACTTATAAAGACGGTCTTTATTTTTTGTATTAAATCATCAAACTGTATTTGTTGCATGTTTATAACCGCGTCAAATCTTACGCGTTATTCGGTTCATCCTGAAGATGCAGTATTATGCTATGGCACTAAACGGGATATAGAAGAAGCCTTAAGTGGAAAGCTTGGTCGCTGATTTACAGTTGCCAATCCTGGAGCGAGATTAGCACAACTGATTTGTTCACTTTTAAAAACCAATTAACACAAGTAACCGCTTCAGGATTAGTAACTTGCCAAGATTTATGGTTGCCGAAAGCCGACTGTGATAATATGAAAACGTTGATTCTTGGCGGTTCCGGTATGATTATCGACAATCAAGCAAAAAAACCAGAGTGCCGGATCAGCCCATCAATTTAATTTGCCACGTTGAAAATCCTAATTATCAATGGTTGATTCTGATTACCCATTAACGATACAGCTGAAAAAACATTACCTCTATTTCCCCTGTTAGAACAATTTAATAGCTCGATAGTTCATTTATATCAAATCCCCCCGTTCAATTGCAGCTTGCTGTTTATGAGCGGCAGCGGGTCTATTCACGATAAAACTTAGTATGAAAACATTCAAAAGACAGGAATCCAATGAAATTGCATGTGGAATCGATTTCGGAACCTCGAACACAACGGTAGCGATTGCCCAGGGAAATGATGATCCAATAACATTGGTTCCAGTAGAAGACGAACACTTAACCATCCCTTCGACAATTTTTTTTCCGACAGAAAGCCCAACTGTTGTTTTTGGCCGTAAAGCAATTACGGCTCATATCGCTCGAGAGGATGGGCGATTTATGAGAAGTTTTAAGCGTGTACTTGGAACGTCCCTGATGAAAGAAGGAACCTATATCAGCGGAAGAAAAACAAATTTCGAAAACATTATTGGGCATTTTATTGAAGATATAAAACTTAAAGCAGAGCTATCGGCCGACAGGGAAATCAACAATGTAGTTGCAGGAAGACCGGTTCATTTTGTCGACGGCAATGACAAAGCAGACAAAGAGGCAGAAGCCCAGCTCAATGCCATATTTGCGGCCGCCGGTTTTAAAAATATTCGCTTCCAATACGAACCGATTGCCGCCGCATTTGCCCATGAATTAACGATGGGCGATACAGAACGTTTAGCTGTCGTTATGGACATTGGCGGCGGCACATCCGACTTTACGGTAATGCGTTTATCGGAGCGCTATATCAAAAAGCATGACCGCCAGGAGGACATTCTGTCTAATGCAGGGATTCGAATGGGCGGCAATGATTTTGACCGCGCCTTGAGTATGAAGTGTTTCATGCCACTACTAGGACTGGGTTCGCTTTGGGGTTGCAAAGGACTGGGTTTTCCAATAACGCCCTTCTTCGACCTTTCAGAATTGAGCAAAATTCAGTCTATGTATACGCAAAAATACAAAAGGGATTTAAGCCAGCTAATTGGCCAATCAAATGATAAAGTCCTTACCAATAGACTACTGTCAATCGTAGAGGAAGAGCAGGGTCATACCTTGATGTCTATCGTTGAGGAAGCCAAAATCCGTCTTAGCGCCTGCGAGCAAACAACGGCTGACCTTTCTTTCATTGAAGCAGACTTGCAAGTGCGCCTGGACCGGGCAAAATTCGAGGATAGTTTGCATGGATGCATTGAGAGCATTCAAAAAACCATCAATGCCTGCATTGTTATGGCGGGGATAAAAACAGATGAAGTTGCCTTGGTCATTCTAACAGGCGGCGGTACCGCTATTCCGCTGATTCAACAAATCACTCGTCGCATATTTCCACATGCCGAAATTTCTGATGGCAACCGCTTATCAAGCGTTGGTTTCGGTTTAGCGTGTGATGCAAGACGTTATTATTTAGGTGCTAATTGACCCATGACATCTAAAACGATCTCTGCGTTGCTGGAGACTCGATTGCTAAAACCGGCAAATGCCCGTGGCGTCGAATTTGGACTAAACGAATAGACTTAACCTGACAACTACCGGTTTATTAGAGGCACCTATCAGGTTAAATTCAGTTTATCGGTTTTTTATTCCGGACGACTTTCCCGTCAAGCGCCATGGGTGCCATCATGGCGCATAATTCGGAGACTAAATGCCGTTGGGATAATCGTAGCTGTAATGCTTGCGTAATGGCTTGACCACTTCCCATTGACTGTCCAACCCTGCATGGAACGACACCAGATCGCCAGGCAGAATTCGTACCGGCTCACCGCCCGCCGGCGTTACCAAAATCTCGCCATCCAGAACATAGGCACATTCAGTTTCATCAAAATCTATTGGGAATTTTGAAATTTCTTTTTCCCAGATTTCCCAGTTGGCAACACCCAGCTCTTTTAATCGCTCTTCGCTAGGATTGTGTTCGATGGTAATTTTGCTCATGTTCTTCCTAAAAATTAAACTTGTTGAAATCGTAATTCTAACATCAGGCCTGTCAAAAAGCGCTGAAAACTTGCCCATAAAGAGCACCGAAATTTATTAGCAATTACTGCTATCTTATTGTTTTAATAACGACTACGGCTTAACCGACCGGAAAAACTGACGCTATTTTACTCCCTCCAAATTGGGAGCTCGACGGGCCGGCTTTGAAAAAACATATCAGTCCCTGCCGGTTGACGAGCGCTGCTGGGTCCTCGGCCTCATTGTAGAGCTATGAGACATAGACCTGCTTAGCGTTGCGTTAGGCGAATTCAAGTTTACTCGGATCCCGGTTATTTACTAAGAGAGGGAAGATTTTGCACCCTAAATAAAATACTTTAGATCGTTAATTGCTTTTATTTGAGGTGCGCTGAATTCCTGAAACCCGTTAATTCATTCTAATATTCACAAGAGTTATGATAAAGTCCACATTGTCATGTAACTAATTAAATATGCTTAATATCTAGGCAGTTACAGACCTAATAATAATAACTACAACGAGGATTACATCACATGAAATTATTAAAAAGCGCTGTCGTAGCGACTACATTGGCACTTTCTTTAGGATCTTTTTCGGCTACTGCTGACACCTGTTTGGGTATGGCATGTATGTACAATAGAATGACGCCCATTGAAGGAATTGAGGCTACTTTAGGCCAAGTTGCTGAAGCATTGAACGCTATTCAAGTGAGAAACAGCGGTGGCGCAGCAGACAGTGGCAAAGCTGGCGACGATGTCATTATCAGCAATATCAAAGATGCATTAAAGTTAAGTAAAGAAATCAATGCTAACGATAAACTTGACCGTAATCGTAACCGTGCCAATGATTATTTGAAAAAAGCTCGAGCAGCGGTACAAGAGGGTGATTTGGTTAAAGCAACAGAAGACCTAAAAGAAGCTGAGAGACGTTTTTCAGATCTTAAAGGTATGATCGACTTAACTCAAGCGGATAGAGTATCACAACAGACCAACCTGCTAAACCGCATTATGGACACACCCGATAAGGCAGCTGGCGCCCGTAAATAATACAGCCATCAACCTCACAACAATGAACAAGGAGTCAGAGTAAACTTAAATATAAGCTTACTCTGCCCCCCTTATTTTTTAGGCGCTGAAATAAGAGAGTATGTCCATAGTTGCGGCGCTAGCTTCAGCGATTGTCATGATAGATGCGCATAGCTGCGTAATTGTTTCGTCGCTATAAGACATAAAAAACCTACATTTTCATGCAAGGCTTTGAATTATATGGAGCCAAGGGCGATAATCGAACTCGCGACCTACTGATTACAAATCAGGTTAAACCAATAATCCACAAAACAACAATAAAATAATCAATAGCTTGGCTATATTTCTTTGTTGCTACTTGTTGTCATTTTGTGCCCTTATTTATTAGCAAATGTCCCGCCAGTGTCCCATAGGACAAACGCAAAAAACCGGCATGATTAGCCGATCTTGGTAATATTTAGACTGAGCCTTTTTGCTATTTTCTTTGGTAACCTGTCTTTTGACGACCAAATCTGATGATGCTGTTTTTCTTGTTCGCATTGCCGTTCGCTTTCTGTGAACACCTTATTTCCGTTCACAAACTTGTTCACATGGAATTGCACATTGGTTACAGTGCTTTTCCCTACGTACACCTTTGCGTACGCAGCTTTGCGCATGAAACCAATGCCCCGATCATCATGCCTGTAAGGGCTTGTCTACACTGAACTCCAGAAGTCTCAATCAGCGTCCAGTATTTACCAGTAAACAGCGTCATAATTGACCCTGTAAATTATTATCACATTGTTTTTTAATGTTTATTTTCTGTAAAGCTGATAAAAATTGATGCTAAAAGTGGTAACTTTTGCACGCTGATTTACAGTCAATGTTGAT
>Ga0123399_1013435_pt1 | contig 16490 bp, 18 predicted proteins | sample T5LHNH4metaT_FD_89927 | JGI IMG/M metagenome (GOLD analysis project Ga0123399, IMG submission 89927) | Methane-oxidizing artificial microbial communities from Washington, USA to study methane cycling - T5-LHNH4 metaT (Metagenome... | ecosystem: Engineered > Modeled > Simulated communities... | reverse complement strand
GCGATCTTTAATCTTGATGGAAGCCGGAAGCGCAATCCGGCGCGTAACCTCGCATCGGTTCGACTAAAGAGTCTCGCCGGCGCGGGGCGGGTTCCGGGCGTTGCGTGAGAAGACGACGCGGACCCTTCGGAGGAAGCGGGGTTCGACGCGCGTCATCCTCGAAAGGAGACAATCATGAGGAAGGTTCTGCTGCTGACGACGGCGATCGCCTTTGCGGCGCCATTGGCGGGCTGCTATTCGCCGGGCGAGCGCGCCGCGGGCGGCGCCGTGATCGGCGGTCTCGGCGGCGCGGGCATTGGCGCGCTGGCTTCCGGCGGCCGCGCGGGCGGCACATTGGCGGGCGCCGCCGTCGGCGCGGCGACGGGCGCCGTGGTCGGCGCCGCCACGGCCCCGCCCCAGCGTTGCGCCAGATGGGGCTGGGACCCCTACGGCCAGCGCGTCTGCGTCGCTTATTACAATTATTGACTTAGCCGGCCGGGAACGAGGCCGCGGGCTTCCGCGGCCTCTCTTCAGCGCTCTTCAGCCCTTGGGCCAAAGAAAATTCGAGAGGCCCGGAATCGGGTCCGTCATCACGCGCAGCTTCTCCTTGCCGATGACGATCTCCGCGCCGCCGAAAATCTCGCGCGCCATGCGCTTCAACTGGTCGGCGGACAACCCGAGAGCGGTCAGATCCGAAGTGAGCGTCAGCAACTCGCCCTTGGCGCCTCCCATCATGCCGCCGACGCCGCCCAACACGCCGCCGAGCAGGCTCTTCTTGCGCCGCGCGGCGGCGGCCGCATCGGCGATCGCCTGCCGGGAGCCGGGAATCTTGTCGATCAATTCGTCGGCCGGCCCGTCCGGATAGCGTTTCAGCAGGAAGCCGAAGACATGTCCGACGGCAAGGCGCGTCACAGCCGGATCGGTTCCGACCGAATTGGCGATATGGGCAATCCAATGATCCACAGGCGCCTCCAAACGGAAAAAGCTCAAAGCCTTGTCGCGCATCGCGTCTTTCGGGGCAACCTCGCTTTTGCTTATCGTCGCGCCGCGCCGATCGTAATGCGCCCGTCGACGGCGGAGGCGAACAACATGTCGGGAGTCGTATGGGCCACGCCGCAACGGGCGTTGCGATCGACGACGATCAGGCCGCCCGACCCCTGCACTTTTCGCTCGAGATAGGCGACAGCCGCCCGGGCGGCGGCTTCCGCGTCCATTGCCTGCGTTTCGACGGAGAAGGCGGCCATGCGCGCCAGGGACGTGCGGAGGAACTGCTCTCCAACGCCGGTGCAGGAAACGGCGCAGGACGCGTTGTCGGCGTAGACGCCGGCGCCGATGACGGGCGAGTCGCCGACGCGTCCGCTCATCTGATTGACGAGTCCGCCCGTCGACGTCGCGGCGGCGAGATCGCCGGCGCGGTCGAGAGCCGCGGCGCCGACCGTGCCGAGCTTGCCATGCGCGGTCGGGGCGTGATCGAGAGACGTCTCATGGCGCGCCTTGGCGCGCGCGAGCTGCGCGCGCTTTTCCGGCGTGACGAAATAGCTCTCATCTTCGAAAGCGAGTCCGTATTGGCGGCCGAGCCGCTCGGCGCCCGCGCCGATCAGGAAGACGTGCTGCGTCTTCTCCATCACCAGCCGCGCGAGAAGCACCGGGTTGCGCGGGCCGCGCACGCCGGCGACGGCGCCCGCCGAAAGAGTCCGCCCATCCATGATCGAGGCGTCGCAGAAGGCCTCGCCGTCGGCGTTCAGGACGGCGCCTCTTCCCGCGTTGTAGAGCGGATCGTCCTCGAGCATGGCGACGCACCGGGCCACGACGTCGAGCGCGCCGGCGCCGGCTTCGAGCATGTCGGCGCCGGCCTCGACGATGCGTCCGAGCGAGGCGGCGAAGCGCTCCGGCGCGCGAATGGCGCCGGCGCCGCCGTGGATCATCAGGGCGTAGCTCATTGAACGACCTTCCGATGGAGCAGAATGGTCGAACGAACGGCGTCGTCAATACGGGGTCAATGTGACCGGCGGGACGATCGCGACGGCGGCGCTCGACTGGAAGGCGGGCGTCCGCCGATGAAAAAAGCGCCCCGACCGTTCCGGCGGGGCGCTTTGGCTTCCTATCGGCAGGGACGGCACCAGCAGCGATAGGGACCGCAGGCCCTGACATAGCCGGGCGGGCACCAGCGTCCCCATCCCTGGCAGGCGGCCGTTTCGATCGGCGTGTAGTTTTGTCGCCCGACGAGCAGGTCAATCGTATGCGCATTTACGGGAAACGGAGCCGATCCCGCCAGCGCGGCAAATTGGATAAGGCAAACCGTCAGCAGCTTTCTCATAGGCGCTCTCCCGAGCAATGGACGCCGCGGAGAGGACGATAGCGCAGCCCGGGGGGAGCCACTAGACGCGCGCTGCCAGCCTTTGCGGAAAGCCTTAACGCCATTGATGAAATAAAGACCGGGAAAGGCGGAAGGCAAATCGCGCCCGCCAAAAGAGACGGCGCCTATTCCCACCCGAAAGTTTGTCGATTTTTACGACGATGCGGCTGCGCCTATCGTAGGGTCTGGGATTCGCGATGGCCCCGGTTGCGCAGGGAGGCGATGCTCGTGCGATCGAGAATGAGGGCGATGGACTCTCGCACGTCCAGCATGATGTCGCGGATCGCGCAGGCGTCTTCGTCCGGGCAATCGGAGCAGCGCTGATAGGCCGTGCGGCTCGCGCAGGCGATCGGCGCCAGCGGGCCGTCGAGAATGCGGATGATCTGGCCGACGGTGATTTTCTCGGCGGGGCGCGCGAGGTGGTAGCCGCCGCCCTTGCCCTTTCGGCTGTTGAGAATGCCGGCGTTCCGCAACTCCACGAGAATCGCGTCCAGAAATTTTCTTGGAATATTGTTTGCCGCAGCGATGTCGCCGGCGAGGCATTTGTCCTCCGCCGCGGCGAGATGGATGAGCGCTTTCAGGCCGTATTTCGCTTTGTTCGAGAGCATTTTTCTTTGGAGGCCGGAAACGGCGTTGCGCTTAGGGGAGGGACAAGAGCGCGCCGACTATTCGCGCCCATACTAGCTATCATATAGGGACATTAGGCGAAAGCCGCAGTCTTGAGCCGGAGAGGGGAGGCGAAACGGGGTTTGGCGCGCCAATTCAAGGTATTGATATATAATAATAAATTATAATAGATTGCAAAAAGGGCGCCTTGGGGTTGGAAAAGGCGCGCCGTGGGTTGCCGCGCGCGGGGACGAATCAGCGGCGTTTTAGGGCGCCATGGTCGCGCTTGCGGCCGCCGGTCAGTCGGCGGCGAGAATGACGTTTTCGGGCGCGAAACGCGCCGTCACGCCGCCGCCTTCGACAATCCCCGCAGTTTCCACATCCCGTCGCGGCACGACCGCCGTCATCGTCTTTCCGGAGCCGATGTCGATCAGGAGCTCGCAATTGCGTTCCGCGTCGGTGCGGCGCGTCACGACGCCGGAGAAGAGATTGCGGGCGTCCGTCGAATTGCGGTCGCTCGGCGCCAATTCGACAAAGGAGGATTTCACCAGGGCGACGACCTTGCGTCCCGGCCGCAAGTCGAGATCGACCGCCGCCTCATTGGTGACGATGGAATGGATCGCGTGCTCGCCGGAAATCTGAAGGGCGACTTCGACATCGACGGGCCATTTCCTGACCGAGACGACTTCCCCCCGGAACATGTTGCGCGCGGAGATGCGCAGGCCGACGCCCCAAAGCAGAACGTCCGCCTCGCTGTCGAAGCCTTCCTCGGCGATCAGGGAGGAGATGCGCGACAGGCGGTCTTCCAGGCGGTGGAAGGTCTCGATGAGCTTCTTGCCTTCGAGCGTCAATTCGGCGCCGCCGCCGCTCTTGCCGCCGGCCTTGGTGACGAAAGCGGGGCTGGGCAGAAGATTGTTGATCGCCGAGACCGCGTCCCAGGCGGCCTTGTAGCTGAAGCCGACCGCCTTCGCCGCCTTGGAGATGCTTCCATGTTCGGCGACCGCTTCGAGAACCTTGATCCGGTCGCGCCCGATGAGGAGCTTTCCGTCGCTGCGCAGCGCTAGAAGGGCGTCGATCTTTCTCGTGGGGGGCATGCGGCGGACGTCCGTTTCTAACCATCGGTCTGCGTCTATTCTGCTCGCTTCTCGCGAAAATCAAAAGCGCCGCGGAAATTCGGGCGGGGCGGCTCTGCGTCGAACGCCGGGCCCCCGCGAAGGGGGCGCCGCGAGAAGAACGAGATCGGCGGCGACGCCGCATCGTCCGGGAACGCGCGTCGGACCGGTCGACTTTCGCGGCGGAAGCGCTCGCGCTTAGGTGATCGCCGCGCTTTCGTCGGGAGACCTATGCGTCTTGCGGGCGGGACGGCGCCGCGAACGCTTCCTCGCCTGCGGAGGCCGCGGCGGTTGCGCCACCGTGGTTTCGATCTGCGGGGCAGGGGCCTCCGGCGTCTGGGGGCAAAGCTCGCGATAGCGGCGCTTCGCCGACTCGATGAGCTCCAGGCCGCTATAGCCGTCGAGCGGATAAATGGCGAGGCCCGCCGGCAGCGACGGCCCGTCTTCTTCGAGCATGTCGCGCCGTCGCGCCGCCGCCGTCAATCGCGAGGCGATGGTCTCTAGATCCTTGCGGCCGGAGAGAAGGCAGATCGAGACCAGGATTGCTCTGCCGTTCAGAATGGCGACATTGTCGGTCGCGCGGACGGCGCGGCGGAAGTCCTGGGCGAGCGCGGCGATCAGATCGTCGGCGGCTTGCGCGCCATGGTCCGCTTCGACCGCGGCGATGGCGGGGAATTCGAAATAGATGAGCCCGATCGTCCGGCTCAGCCGCACGGAAGCCTCGGCGGCGGCCTCCAATTCACGGGCGAGAGCCGGTAGGCTGTTCGAGTCCGAGAACGGATTTTGCGGAAGGGTTCTCGGCACGACGTCATATTGGCCGGGCGCGGGCGTCCAGGCCGAGCCGATCGCCGCCTGGTCGTCGGAACGCTCGTCCCCGGACTCGCTGTCGGGGCGGCTCAGCAGATAGTAAAGGCCCGCCAAAACCGTAAGCGCCCCCGCGATGATGCGCAGATAGGAGAAGAGATCGGCGTCTTGCGGCATGTCTCTAACCTCCGCTGCGACAGCGTATCCTTTCGGCGGGGCGGCGTAGCCGACCGGCTCCGGCGGCGTCTGCACATAGGCCGCCGGCTCGAGGTCGGCCTCCAGCCGCTCCAGCGAGCCGATTCGCGGCTGCCAATTATGCGACAGAATGCGACTCATCTCGTGAAGATCGAGACAGGAGCCGCCGCGCATCGTCGCCGCGATGAGCGAAAGAATGTGGAGCGTCGCGGGATAGTAGTGCTGATTCTCCGAGAAGCGATAGAAACTTTCCGGGTAGGGCGCGCCCTGGCAGCTACAGCGCAGCAGCGCAGCGACCGCCTGATAGCCGGGCTCGGCGAGCGCCTGTCCCGCCCCTGCGTCGGTTTGTGGCCCCAGGATCGCGGCGCCCGTCGACCAGGCGACGTCGAAAACGCGCAGCCGGCCCGGCGTGACCGCGTCGGCCCAGTAGAGATAGAGCGGAATGCGCAGCGCATCGTAGCCGAAACGCTCCTCGAAGCCCTGCGCCGGCGCGGCCGGCGATTTGGCGAGCGACAGCCAGTCGGTCGGCAGTTTCGATCGCCCGAACTGCGCGCTCTCGACGAGATCGAGACCGCTCCGTAAGACGGCGCTCCAATCGAAGCTCGGATCGATCTGCGCCAAACGGTGGAAGGCCGGGAAGACCCAGTAGGACAGATTGACCACGGGGCCGTCAGGACGCTCTTTCGGCCCAAATCCTTCGGCGGCGGGCATGATTACAGGGCCGAAGGCCCGCGTTGGCTTCACGAGTTTGGCGGCGATGTCTCTCGCCATCGCCCATGCGGCGTTCAGATAGGCGGGATCGTTCCAGAAATCCGCCGCTTCCGCGAGCGCCCAGGCGATCAGTATATCGCCGTCGCTGGCGTTGTGCCGGTCCTGCGCGGCGCGGCGCGCGCCCGTCCAGCGCCAGGCGACGAGACTGTCCTTGCGGGTGCGAAGATTGAGCGTCGTCCAGGCCAGGATGCGGTCGAAGGTCGCGCGGTCGGCGGCGGCGGCGGCGAGCAGCAGGCCATAGCCCTGTCCCTCGCTATGGCTGAAGGCGCCGTTGCCCGTGTCGACGACGCGTCCCGCCTCGGTGACGAAGCGCCGCCGCCAGGCCTCCCAGACCGGACTTCCCTGCAACATGCCGCCGATCGCCACCGGACCGGACTTGGCGACGATCGCCGCGTCATAAAAGCCGCCTGCCTCCGCCGCGCGCGGCCGCGAAACGAATGCGGCAAGCAACGCCAGTAGAAATAAGGAATAGCGGCGAATAGTCATGAAATCGCTCTGACAATCGCCTGGGCGAGCAATGCGGGTCGAGCGCGGCTATCTTGTGCCGAAGCGAGATGATTACTCATGTGTTAGACGATTAATTGGAAAAATGTAAAATCCCATTTCCCGGGCGGTTACATTTTTCTCAATCGGATTCCGAAAGGGCCTGATAATTCTGATCCGTCCCGGCCGCCGCATTGAACGGTTTTTCCGCCTTTTTGCCGCCTTTGCGGCGCAAAAAGGGAAGGGGCTAAATGACGGGTTCAGTCTTGCGCAAACGAAACCACCTCCTTCTTCTTGCAGTCGGCCTCTCTTTCATTTCCGGCCAGAAGGCGGCGAGCGGCCAGCAATATTACGATCCGCGCGAGCCGGGCGATCCTTACGGCTATGATGGCGGGTTCGCGCCCTATGACGAGGCGTATCGTTATGGAGATTTCGACCGTCCGACGCGGGCGCGACCGCGCCGGGGGCTTTTGCCGGACGAGCGGGATTACGGCGGCTATGCGCCGGACCGGGCGCCGTACGGCGCCGCGCCGCGGCGTCCCACGCGGATGGCGGCGCTGCCGCCCGACGCCGATCCCGCCTATTCCACGCCGCTCGACTTCGACGATCAGGTGGATCCGAACGTCTCGACGCGGAGCCTGGTGGACGATCCCACCGGACGCCCCGCGGGAACGATCACGATCGACACAAGGGCGCGCAAGCTCTATCTCTCGATCGGCGGCGGGCAGGCCTATGAATATGGGGTCGGCGTCGGCCGCCAGGGCTTCGCCTGGAAGGGCGAGGCGCAGATTGGACGCAAGGCCTATTGGCCGGGATGGACGCCGCCGAAGGACATGCTGCTGCGCCGTCCCGACCTGCCGGACCATATGGACGGCGGGCTGGAGAATCCGCTCGGGGCTCGCGCGCTCTATCTTTTCAAGGGAAATAAGGACACGCTGTTCCGCATCCACGGCACCAATGAGCCGGATACGATCGGGCAGGCGGTGTCGTCGGGCTGCATCCGCATGCTGAACGCGGACGTGATCGACCTTTATCGGCGCGTTTCGAAGGGAACGCGCGTCGTCGTTCTATGATCCCGGCGTCCGGCGGCGCCGCGCTTCCAGCGCGTCGACGAGCGCGATGAGGCGTTCGGGAACCGGTTCGCGCAGCATGGTCTGATAGAAGTCGCGCAACTGACGGCTGACGCGGTCGTCCGTTTCGCTCTTCCGGCGCGAGGCGAGAATCGTCGAGGCCGGATCGCCGCGTAGCGGCGCGTTCGCGACGGCGCTCTTTCCGGCGCGTCTCAGCAGGGTGGAGCCGGCGAGATCGTCATAGGCCTTGCGGGGGCTCGTCGCCGCGCCTCTGGCGCCGCCCGCGTCGCTGGGGCTGAGCGCCGATCTGGACTCGAAAAAGTTCATATGCGCCTCGCGTCTTTCGCGAGGGAGCTTCCCGGAAACGGAAACCGACGCTCGCACGCATTTGAGCAAAATTGAAAAGAATTAATTAACCGTAAACTTCCGCCGGCCGTTCGTTTTTTCAGGTTTGACACGCGGCGCCGGCTCGGCCTGAATCCGGCTTCGTTTCAGCCGTCGCCGGATCGGGAGGGGGATTTGCTTCTCTTTTTATGCGGATTGCCGCTATGGCTCTGCGCCTTCTTCGTCGTCATCCTCCCGACCGTCCTGGCGACGCTCGGTCCGCTGGCGGCCAGGAAGCGCTATCCGCTGTCCGTTCTCGCGAAGAACAATGAGATCGGCGGACTTATTTTCGCGACGGTCGGCGTGATTTACGCCGTCATCCTCGCCTTCGCGATCGTCTCCGCCTGGGACAAGTTCAACGAGGCGGAGACTCTCGTCCTCAACGAGGCCGGCGCCTCGGCGACGATCTATCGCCTCTCGGCGGGGGAGGAGCCCCTTGCCCGCGCGACGCGGGACGCGCTCGACGATTATCTAACCGCCGTCATCGAAAGCGACTGGCCGAAAATGGCGGTCTCGGGAGAGAGCCGGGAGGCGGCGGAAGCGCTCGACAGGCTCTATGCGGCGGCGATGCGGCTCGGCGAGAGCAAGCCCGCGGCCGTCGGCGTCGAGATCATGAAGGAGCTCGGCGTCATAACGGAGGCGCGTCGCGGCCGGCTGCATCTCGCAATGGGCGTCGTGCCGCCGGCGCTATGGCTCATGCTCGTCTTCGGCGCCGTGCTGACGATCGCCTTCACCTGTTTCTTCGGCCTCGAAAACGTCAAATCGCAAGCGGCGATGACGGGCGGCCTGGCGTCGATCGTGTTTCTGGGGCTTTTCGTCATCGTCTCCTACGACCATCCTTTCACGGGCGACGTGTCGGTGGCGCCTCATCCGATCAAGTCGGTCTATGAGGCCTTCCATCGCGGATAGGCGTCAACGGGGCGCGAAAGCGATCACGCGCGCCGGCGCGCCGGAGCCCTGCGCGATCTTCATCGGCATGGCGATGACGAGCGCGCCCGTCGCCGGGAGCTGGTCGAGATTGGTCAAATTCTCGAGGCCGGGCACATTGGCCGCGCCGATCGTGCGATGCACGAGAAAGTCGTGCGACGGCCCGATGTCGACGCTCGCCGTGTCGACGCCGATCAGCGAGACGTGCCGCTCGGAGACGAGCAGCGCGGCGGCTTCGGGCCCGAAAGAAGGAAAATGGAGATTGTCGGCCTTGCCCGGCGCGTCGTCGCCGAGATAGGCCTTGCGGTCCGGCCAGCGCGCGCTCCAGCCCGTGCGCAGCAGGACGATCGCGCCGTCGGGAATGCGTCCGTTCGCTTCCTCCCACGCCGCGACGTCGGCGGCGGTCAGCGCGTAATCGGCGTTTTTCGCGGTCTTGCCGGAGACGTCGATGACGACGGCGGGGCGGATGAGGCGGTCGAGCGGAATGTCGGAATTGGTCCAGCGGCTCTCCGCGAAGTGCATCGGCGCGTCGATATGCGTGCCGCCATGCTCCGGCGAGCAGAACGCGTTCGAATAATAGAAGAACCCGCCCTTGGTCAGGCCCTTGTGCTCCTGCTTGAGCTGGAAGCCCGTGGGCTCGGTCGGCCAATAGATCGTGCCGGCGTCGTAAGGGTGGCTGAGATCGACGACCTTCGACGACGAAAGGTCGATCGTCTGCGCCCGCGCGCCGCAAAGGCCCGTCATGGCGAGCGCAAGCGCGCAGGGGATTCCGATCAGCGATCGCCGCATCGGTCCTTCTCCTCGAAATGGCGCCGCCCGCCGGCGCGAGAAGAGTCGACTTTGCCTGCTTGGAGCGTTTTTGCCAACGGAGCGCGGCGGGGGAATCCCGCCGCGCGGATTGATCACCAATAGCGGCGCGGGCCCCAATAGCGGGGGCGATAATGGGGCCGCCGATAATAGCCGCCCCATTGGCCGCCCGCGCGGCAGCCGCCCCAGGGTCCGCGATGGCCATAGGGGCCGCAGCCGCCCCAGACGGGGATAACCATGTCCTGCTCGGCCTGCGGCGCGGGAACCGGCATGGCCGCCTGGGCGGCGTCGAATGCGAGCGGCAGGGCCATAAAGACGCCGAGGGCGGCGGCTCCAATCAAAGGTCTCTTGATCATGGCGACGTTTCCTCATCTGCTCCCCAAGGGCCGGAGGCGCCGGCCCCGGGGAAGATTATCATAACCCCTGCGCGTGACCGCCGGCGCCGGTAAAAAGGACAGCGCTGTCGGGATGGTGAATCGAAACGGCCCGCCGTTCGACGCAGCGGGCCGCGCCGCTCCTTTCCGTGCTATCCCTCGGGCTCGATCGGACCGGGGGCGTCGATGATCATCTCGAGCATCGGGGATTATCGCGAGGCGGCGCGGCGGCGGCTGCCGCGCTTTCTCTTCGACTATATCGACGGCGGCGCCTATGCCGAGGAAACGTTGCGCGCCAATGTCGCCGATCTCTCGGGGATCAGGCTCCGGCAGCGCGTGCTCAGAAGCGTCGGGGAGCTCGATCTCTCCGCCGAATGGTTCGGCGAACGCGCCGCGCTTCCGGTGATTTTGGGGCCTGTCGGCCTGACGGGGATGTTCGCGCGCCGCGGCGAGGTCCAGACCGCCTCGGCCGCGGCGAAGATGGGCGCGCCCTATGTCCTGTCGACCGTGTCGATTTGTTCTATCGAAGAGGTCGCGTCACAATGCGCGCGACCGATCTGGTTCCAGCTTTACGTGCTGAAGGACCGTGGATTCATGCGTCACGTTCTCGAACGCGCGCAGGCTGCGGGCGTGCGCACGCTCGTCTTCACCGTCGATCTGCCGACCCCCGGCGCGCGCTATCGCGACGCCCATTCCGGCATGTCCGGTCCCTATGCGGCGCAGCGCCGCCTCCTGCAGGCGATGGCGCGGCCCGCCTGGGCGTTCGACGTCGGATGGCGCGGCCGCCCGCACGATCTCGGCAATGTTTCGAGATATCTCGGCAAAGCGGTGGGCCTGACCGACTATATAGGCTGGCTCTCCGCGAATATGGACCCGACGATCGGGTGGGCGGATATCGAATGGATCCGCGAATTCTGGAAAGGGCCGCTCGTCGTCAAGGGAATCCTCGACGCGGAGGACGCGCGCGACGCGGTCCGTTTCGGCGCAGACGGGATTGTCGTATCGAACCATGGCGGGCGTCAGCTCGACGGCGTCCCGTCGACAGCGAGCGCCTTGCCCGCGATCGCCGACGCGGTCGGGACCGATCTCGTCGTCTTCGTGGACTCGGGCGTCCGGTCAGGCCTCGACGTGCTGCGGATGCTGGCTCTGGGCGCGCGCGGCGTTCTCCTGGGCCGCGCCGCCGCCTTCGCGCTCGGCGCGGCGGGACAGGCCGGCGTCGAGCGGATGCTGCGCATCCTGCGCGACGAATTGCGGGTCGCCATGACGCTGACCGGCCTTTCCGCCGTCTCGAAAGCCGGCAGGGATCTGCTCGTTTGATCCGGCGGCGCGCCATTCAAACGCGCATATCCGGGAAATGCGGGGGGGCTGAATAATAAAACCCGGGAGCGAACTCCCGGGCTTTTCATTTCTCCTGACGTCGCCGGCCGGCGGACCGCCGGCGTCATGCGCCTCAGTAGGAGTAATAAAGGTCGAACTCGACCGGGTGAGGCGTCATTTCGTAGCGGATCAACTCCGCATATTTCAGGTCGATCCAGGACTGGATGAAGTCCTCGCTGAAGACGCCGCCGTCCAGGAGATAGGCGTGGTCGGCCTTCAGCGAGTCGAGGGCCTCGCGCAGCGAGCCGGAGACCGTCGGGATCGCCTTCAGCTCTTCCGGCGGCAGGTCGTAGAGGTCCTTGTCGGCCGGCGCGCCCGGGTCGATCTTGTTCTTGATGCCGTCGAGGCCGGCCATCAGCATGGCGGCGAAAGCGAGATAGGGATTCGCCGTCGGATCGGGGAAGCGAACCTCGATGCGCTTCGCCTTCGGGCTGTTCACGAAGGGGATGCGGCAGGAAGCCGAGCGGTTGCGCGACGAATAGGCGAGCAGCACCGGCGCCTCAAAGCCCGGGACCAGGCGCTTATAGGAGTTGGTCGACGGGTTGGTGAAGGCGTTCAGCGACTTGGCGTGCTTGATGATGCCGCCGATATACCACAGGCACTCCTGCGACAGGCCGGCATATTTGTCGCCCGCGAAGACCGGCTTGCCTTCGTTCCAGATCGACTGGTGGACATGCATGCCCGAGCCGTTGTCGCCGAAGACCGGCTTCGGCATGAAGGTCGCCGTCTTGCCGTAAGAATGCGCGACCTGATGGATCGCATATTTGTAGACCTGAAGATGGTCGGCGACGCGGACCAGCGTGTCGAATTTCAGGCCGAGCTCATGCTGGGCGGAAGCCACTTCGTGGTGGTGCTTCTCGACCTTGACGCCCATGGCCGCCATGGCGGAGAGCATCTCGGAGCGCATGTCCTGAGCGGAGTCGACCGGCGGGACCGGGAAATAGCCGCCCTTGGTGCGGACGCGGTGGCCGAGATTGCCGCCCTCATAGGCGGTGTCGGAATTCGACGGCAGTTCCGACGAATCGAGCTGGAAGCCCGTATTGTAGGGATCGGTCGAGAAGCGGACGTCGTCGAAGACGAAGAATTCGGCTTCCGGGCCGAAATAGGCGACGTCGCCGATGCCCAGCGTCTTGATATGCGCCATCGCCTTCTTGGCGATCGAGCGCGGATCGCGCGGATAGGGCTGGCCGGTGGTGGGCTCCACGACGTCGCAGACGATGACCAGCGTCGCAGCGGCGAAGAACGGATCCGTCGTGACGGTGTCGAGATCCGGGATCAGCAGCATGTCGGACTCGTTGATCGCCTTCCAGCCGGCGATCGAGGAGCCGTCGAACGCGATGCCCTCCGTCAGGGCGTCCTCATCGACGATCGACACGTCGAAGGTGACGTGCTGCCACTTGCCGCGCGGATCGGTGAAGCGGAAGTCGACATATTTAATGTCGTTGTCCTTGATCTGCTTGAGTACGTCCTTGGCCGTTGTCATGTCGATCCTTGCCTCTTCCTTGGTTTTATCAGCGTGCGCCTGCGGCGCTGGGGCGCGGCGAAACAGTCTTTCGAGGAAGCTCATGATGGTGGGCTCGAAAAGCTAGATGGCGTCCGCGCCGGTTTCCCCAGTGCGGATTCGAATCGCGCCTTCGATATTCGAAACAAAAATCTTGCCATCGCCGATGCGGCCCGTCTGGGCGGCCGTGCGAATGGCTTCGACGGCGCGATCCACGGCCTCGTCCGCAAGAACGATCTCGATTTTCACTTTCGGCAGGAAATCAACGACATATTCGGCGCCCCGATAGAGCTCGGTATGCCCCTTCTGGCGGCCGAAGCCCTTTGCCTCGGTGACGGTGATGCCCTGCAGTCCCGCCGCCTGCAGCGCCTCTTTCACTTCATCGAGCTTGAAAGGCTTGATGATCGCCTCGACTTTCTTCATCGCTCATCCCCGCTGCGCCTAAGCTCCCGCCCATCCGCGCGCTTCGCTTTCACCGACGCCGCCGCGCTTCTACCATCTGAGCGATTTCCACGCCATGGCCAATCGGTTGGCGCCAAAATCGCGAAAGGAGCCATATTTACGACCGATTAGCCTAATTTTTAGGCTCTATGTGATTAATCTTTAGGCGTCAATCGACATAGGCGACGACCGGGAGATCGGCCCGCGCGCCCCATTCCGACCAGGAGCCGTCATAGACGGCGGTCATGGGATGGCCTGCGGCGGCGAAGGCGAGGCTCAGAATGCAGGCGGTCATGCCGGAGCCGCAGCTGGCGATGGTCGGCTTGGCGGGGTCGAGGCCCGCTTCGGCGAAGGCCGCTTCGAGTCCCGCCTTCTGCTTCATCTTCCCGCCTTCGATCACATTGGCGAAGGGCAGGTTGTAGGCGCCCGGCATATGGCCCGAGCGCAGGCCGGGCCGGGGCTCGCGGGCCCGGCCCAGAAAACGCTCCGCCGAACGCGCGTCGACGACCTGCCGCGCGCCGCTCTCCAGCGCGGCGTTCACCGCCGCGCTGTCGGCCACGAGGTCGGAATCGAATTTCGGCGTGAAGGGGCGCGGCTCGCGCGCGAATTCGCCCTGGCCGAGCGGGCGGCCCTCGGCCTTCCAGGCGGGCAGGCCGCCGGCGAGGATCGAGACCTTCTCGACGCCAAAGACCTTCATCGTCCACCACAGGCGGGGGGCCGAGAAAAGGCCGACGCTGTCGTAGATGACGGCGCGCATGCCGTCGCCGAAGCGCGCGCGCCGCATCTCCTCCGCGAAGACGTCCGGCGAAGGGAGCATATGCGGCAGGCCGGTCGAATGGTCGGAGATCGCGTCGATGTCGAAGAAAACGGCGCCGGGAATATGGCCGGCTTCATATTCGGCGTGCGGATCGCGGCCGGCCGCCGGCATGTGCCAGGAGGCGTCGAAGACGAGAATGTCCGGCGAGGCGAGATTTTCGGCGAGCCATTGCGTGGAGACGAAAAGGGCGGCGGGGTCGATGGCAGGGGGCATTGCGTCTTTATACTCTCGTCCTTGGATTTCGCTCGCGGCGACCGCGCGCGGAGGCGCCGAATGTCGCTTCCGTCGGTGGCGCTTCCGATGCGGCTTCGCGCGACGCGCGGGGCGTTGGCGCAGGCTCGTTTGACGATGTGCGCTTTTGTTGCATTGCGCGCAAGACATTGCGCCCGCAAGAAGCCGCGTCTGTTCACGCGCTGCTTGCATCCAGCGTCGCCGCGTTCACAATACGCCGATTCGATTCTCACTGTCTCGCGTGCAAGGTCGTCATGCTCGAAATCCCCGGCAAAGCCTGCGGCGCCTGCTATTTCTGCTGCAAAGTGCTCGAAATCGAGGAGATGAAGAAGACCGCGGGCAAGCTTTGCGAACATTGCGTGACGACGGGCGGCTGCGGGATCTACGCCGCGCGTCCGCAGGTCTGCCGCGACTATCAGTGTCAATGGAAAGAGGATCGCGGCCTGCCCGCGACCATGCGGCCCGACAGGGTGGGAACGCTGCTGATGGACGATCCCGACAGCGACGAGTACCACGCCGTCTGCGATCCCGAAAAGCCGTTTTCCTGGCGCAATCCTCTTATATTCAAGCATCTCGTCTTGGAAGCGAAAGCCGGAAGAATGGTCGTCGCCAAGGCGGGCCTGCGCGCCTGGCGCATCTATGCGGACGGACATTGGCAGGAGTCGGCGTGAAGCTTCTTTCCGCAATCCGACGTCATCGACGAGCGACGGCGCGCCCGGGATCGGCGCGCGCCATGCGCGCGATCGGCTGCGCCGCCGTCGCGCTCGCGCTTTGCGTGGCCGGCGAGGTCCATGCCGAGACGATCAAGGCGCATTACGCGCTGAGCCTGATGGGCCTCTCGATCGGAAGCGCTTACGCCTCCGGCGTCGTGGAGCCGCAGAATTACCGCGTCGACATTGCGATGCGCACGACCGGCCTCGCCAATCTCGTCAACAACACCAAGGGCGCCGCAACGGCGAGCGGCGGTCTTACCGCGGCCGGCCCGTCGCCGACGGCCTACGCCAATACGACCACGAACAGCGACGAGACGCGCACCGTGCGCATGGCGCTAACGAGCAACGCCGTCCGCGCGGTCGAGGTGAAGCCAGAGCCCTGGGACGCCGATCAGCGCATTCCGGTGAGCGACGGCAACAAGAAACGCATCGTGGATCCGGTGAGCGCGCTCATCATGAGCGTTCCGGAGGGCCAGGACCTCGCGGGACCCGCCGCCTGCAACCGCACCATCGCCGTTTTCGACGGCGTGACGCGTTTCGACGTGGCGCTCTCCTACGCCGGCGCGCACACGGCGCAGACGCGCGGCTATTCCGGTCCCGTCGCCGTCTGCTCGGCGCGCTACACGCCCATCGCGGGACATCGTCCCGACAGCAAGTCGACGCGTTACATGGCCGAGAACCGCGACATGAATGTCTGGCTCGCGCCGCTGCCCGAGGCCCATGTCGTCGTGCCGATCCATATCGACATCAAGACTGGCGCGGGCGAACTGGTGATCGAGGCGTCGGATTTCCAGATCGGCTCCAGGCACGCGGACTCGGCGCGTTAGTTTTCGCCGCCGATCTCAGTCGATCCGGACTTCCTTCGTCGTCTTCCGGTTGCGGCGGTCCGCCTCATATTCGAGATAACGGATTTCCCGGGGCTCGCCGTCGGCGCGCAGGCAGAAGGCCGGACGCGGCGTGAAGCCGCCGCCCGGATTCTCGAAGCAGTCGGTGAAGCGCAGCTCGCATTGAAACATGGTTTCCGTCTTCGGCGCCGCGCGCGCGGCGACGGCGCGGGCTTTTTCCACGGCCTGTTTGCAGAGCGCGGCGTCGAGGCCCCACGCCTGACAGTCGGCGACGCTCGACATGTATTTGCCGTCCTCCGAACAGGCCGGCGCTGTGCGCCGCGCATAAAAGAAAGAGAAGCCGGCGGCCGCCAGCGCGACGAGGACAATGATGACTTTGAGGGGCGTATTGGCCATGACCGCTCGCTTCGTTAACCGCGCGGACATTAGTCGCGCGCCGTCTCGTGCGGCAAGCGCAATCTCGGCCAATTGACGCCGCCCCGCGTCATCTCGCCGCTCTATGGCGCCGCAGTGCACCGTCTATGTCGCTTGACAAGGGTCAGCGACTACAATAGTTCGTTTTCTCACCGCATTTCGGAACCGCAGACAAAGAGCTGCGGGCCAATATGGCTCACCGGGCGCGGACAGGGCCGAACAGATATGCGCCCGCCCTTTCGAGGTTCGCGTTTATACGCGATGGGAACATGTCCGCGATGCG
>Ga0123399_1067346_pt1 | contig 16515 bp, 26 predicted proteins | sample T5LHNH4metaT_FD_89927 | JGI IMG/M metagenome (GOLD analysis project Ga0123399, IMG submission 89927) | Methane-oxidizing artificial microbial communities from Washington, USA to study methane cycling - T5-LHNH4 metaT (Metagenome... | ecosystem: Engineered > Modeled > Simulated communities... | reverse complement strand
GTGAGGCTCTCCCTTCCGAAGCGACACGCTTTGGAGTTTGCCTCAAACAGGGTTCACTTTACGAGCGAAAAAGACATTTCCGGCGCGCACGAAGCGGTTCCGCTTCCTCTGCCAATTGTTCGGGCAAGACCGCGAGGCGCGGTTTATGGCCCGAATTTGCGTATGGAATTGACGCTTTGAGCGGCCCTGACTGGGCGTGAGACACGGAATTGAGAGACAAGAGGGTTTAATGCCTACCGTCAACCAGCTGATCCGCAAGCCGCGCATAGCGCCGGTGAAGCGCAACAAGGTCCCGGCCATGCAGCAGAACCCGCAGAAGCGGGGCGTCTGCACGCGCGTCTACACGACGACGCCGAAGAAGCCGAACTCGGCGCTGCGCAAGGTGGCCAAGATCCGCCTGACCAATGGTTTCGAAGTGATTGGTTACATTCCCGGCGAAGGTCACAACCTTCAGGAGCACTCCGTGGTCATGATCCGTGGCGGCCGCGTGAAGGATCTTCCGGGCGTCCGCTATCACATCATCCGCGGCGTGCTCGACACGCAGGGCGTGAAGAACCGCAAGCAGCGCCGTTCGAAGTACGGCGCCAAGCGTCCGAAGTAAGATTTTCCGGCCTTGTCGTCTTACGGCGCAGGGCTACGAGATTGAGAGACAAGAACCATGTCGCGTCGTCACAGTGCAGAAAAGCGTGAGATCAATCCGGACCCGAAGTTCGGTGATCTGATCGTTACCAAGTTCATGAATGCCGTCATGTATGATGGCAAGAAGTCGGTCGCCGAAACCATCGTCTACGGTGCGCTCGACCAGGTTCAGGCCAAGACCAAGCAGGAGCCGGTAACGGTCTTCCATCAGGCGCTCGACAATGTCGCGCCGCATGTGGAAGTGCGTTCGCGCCGCGTTGGTGGTGCGACCTACCAGGTTCCGGTCGATGTGCGCCCCGAGCGTCGTCAGGCGTTGGCCATTCGCTGGCTGATTGCTGCTGCTCGCAATCGTAACGAGACCACTATGGTTGATCGCCTCTCCGGCGAGCTGATGGATGCGGCCAACAACCGCGGCACAGCCGTCAAGAAGCGTGAAGACACCCACAAAATGGCTGAAGCCAACCGCGCTTTCGCGCACTACCGCTGGTAAAGCGCGAACGAGACTGAGAGGCAGCTACGATGGCCCGCGAATACAAAATCGAAGACTACCGCAATTTCGGTATCATGGCGCATATTGACGCCGGCAAGACGACGACCACCGAGCGCGTACTCTATTACACGGGCAAGTCGCACAAGATCGGCGAAGTGCACGATGGCGCTGCCACCATGGATTGGATGGAGCAGGAGCAGGAGCGCGGGATCACCATCACGTCCGCTGCGACCACGACCTTCTGGAAGGGTCGTGACGGCAAGATGCGTCGCTTCAACATCATCGACACTCCCGGCCATGTCGACTTCACGATCGAAGTTGAGCGTTCGCTGCGCGTTCTCGATGGCGCCATTGCTCTGCTTGATGCCAATGCCGGTGTTGAGCCGCAGACGGAAACCGTCTGGCGCCAGGCCGACAAGTACCGCGTGCCGCGCATGATCTTCTGCAACAAGATGGACAAGATCGGCGCTGATTTCTATCGCTCTGTCGAGATGATCGGCTCGCGCCTCGGTGCGCAGGCTGTCGTCATGCAGCTGCCGATCGGCGCTGAGACCGAGTTCAAGGGCGTCGTCGATCTCGTGGAGATGAATGCGCTTGTCTGGCGCGACGAGACGCTGGGCGCGGCCTGGGACGTCGTCGAGATCCCTGACGACCTCAAGGCTCGCGCTGAAGAGTACCGCGAGAAGATGATCGAAGCCGCCGTCGAAATGGACGAGACGGCCCTCGAGAACTACCTCGAAGGCAAGATGCCGTCGAATGACGAGATCCGCGCGCTGGTCCGCAAGGGCACCATCGCGGTGAAGTTCTACCCGATGTTCTGTGGCTCGGCCTTCAAGAACAAGGGCGTGCAGCCGTTGCTCGACGCCGTTGTCGAATACCTGCCGTCGCCTGCCGACGTGCCGGCCATCAAGGGTGTCGACGCCAAGACGGATGCCGAGATCGAGCGTCATGCCGATGACAGCGAGCCGCTGTCGATGCTGGCCTTCAAGATCATGAACGACCCGTTCGTTGGTTCGCTCACCTTCGCTCGCATCTATTCCGGCAAGCTGACCAAGGGCACCTCGGTCGACAACACCGTGAAGGGCAAGAAGGAGCGCATCGGCCGCATGCTGCAGATGCATGCGAACTCGCGCGCCGACGTCGAAGAGGCTTTTGCTGGCGACATCGTCGCTCTGGCCGGCCTCAAGGACACGACCACGGGCGACACGCTTTGCGATCCGCTGCATCCGGTTATCCTGGAGCGCATGGAGTTCCCCGATCCGGTCATCCAGATCGCGATCGAGCCGAAGACCAAGAACGACCAGGAAAAGATGGGTCTCGCCCTTCACCGTCTGGCCGCAGAGGATCCGTCCTTCCGCGTCAAGACCGACGAAGAGTCCGGGCAGACCATCATCTCCGGCATGGGCGAGCTTCACCTCGACATCATCGTCGACCGCATGCGTCGAGAGTTCAAGGTCGAGGCCAATGTTGGCGCCCCGCAGGTTGCTTATCGCGAAACCATCACGCGCAAGCATGAGCAGGACTACACCCACAAGAAGCAGACCGGCGGTACCGGTCAGTTCGCTCGCGTCAAGATCGTATTCGAGCCGAATCCAGATAGCAGCGAGTTCCTGTTCGAGTCCAAGATCGTCGGCGGTGCTGTTCCGAAGGAATACATCCCGGGTGTCGAGAAGGGCATCAACAGCGTCATGACGTCCGGCCCGTTCGCCGGCTTCCCGATGATCGGTGTCAAGGCTTCGCTCATCGACGGCGCTTACCATGATGTGGACTCCAGCGTTCTGGCCTTCGAGATCGCCGGCCGCGCTTGCTTCCGCGAAGCTGCTCCCAAGCTTGGTGTGCAGTTGCTCGAGCCGATCATGAAGGTCGAGGTCGTCACGCCGGAAGATTACGTCGGCAGCGTCATCGGTGACCTGAACGGCCGTCGCGGCCAGATCCAGGGCCAGGAAGCACGCGGTGTTGCGGTCGTTATCAACGCGATGGTGCCGCTGGCCAACATGTTCAAGTACGTCGACAACCTGCGCTCGATGAGCCAGGGCCGCGCGGCTTACACGATGCAATTCGATCACTACGAGCCGGTCCCGACCGCCGTGGCGACGGAAGTTCAGAAGAAATACGCGTAACTCGAGAGAGTTGCACCGGTAACTTAATTCAAGGCCCGCACGGGCTGGCAGGAATGGAGAGATCACATGGCAAAAGGTAAATTCGAGCGTAATAAGCCTCATGTGAACATTGGCACGATTGGCCACGTCGATCATGGCAAGACGTCGCTGACGGCTGCGATCACGAAGTATTTTGGCGAATACAAGCGCTATGACCAGATTGATGCGGCGCCTGAAGAGAAGGCCCGCGGCATCACCATCTCGACGGCGCATGTCGAATACGAGACGGCCAACCGCCACTACGCCCACGTCGACTGCCCCGGCCACGCCGACTATGTGAAGAACATGATCACCGGTGCGGCGCAGATGGACGGCGCGATCCTGGTCGTGTCGGCCGCTGACGGTCCGATGCCGCAGACGCGCGAGCACATCCTGCTTGCCCGTCAGGTCGGCGTGCCGTCGATCGTGGTGTTCCTGAACAAGGTCGACCAGGTCGACGACGCCGAGTTGCTTGAACTGGTCGAGCTCGAGGTTCGCGAACTGCTGTCGAAGAACGAATTCCCCGGCGACGACATTCCGATCGTCAAGGGTTCGGCGCTTGCCGCGCTTGAAGATTCGAACAAGACGATCGGCGAAGACGCGATCCGCGAGCTGATGGCTCAGGTCGACGCCTACATCCCGACGCCGGTTCGTCCGCTCGACAAGCCGTTCCTGATGCCGATCGAAGACGTGTTCTCGATCTCGGGCCGTGGCACGGTTGTGACCGGTCGCGTCGAGCGCGGCGTGGTCAAGGTTGGCGAGGAACTCGAGATCATCGGCATCCGTCCGACGACCAAGACGACCTGCACGGGCGTTGAAATGTTCCGCAAGCTGCTCGACCAGGGCCAGGCTGGCGACAACATCGGCGCGCTGCTGCGCGGCGTTGATCGTGAAGGCGTCGAGCGCGGCCAGGTTCTGGCCAAGCCGGGCACCGTGAAGCCGCACAAGAAGTTCGTGGCCGAAGCCTACATCCTGACCAAGGACGAGGGTGGCCGTCACACGCCGTTCTTCACCAACTACCGTCCGCAGTTCTATTTCCGCACGACGGACGTGACCGGCATCGTGTCGCTGCCGGAAGGCACCGAGATGGTGATGCCCGGCGACAACATCACGGTCGATGTCGAGCTGATCGTGCCGATCGCCATGGAAGAGAAGCTGCGCTTCGCCATCCGTGAAGGCGGCCGCACCGTCGGTGCCGGCATCGTCGTCACCATCAAAGAGTAATTTGGACTTAAACCGATCTGTCGCGGGCGCAGGATATGCCCGCGCCGCGCCAGAACAAGGAAGTGACGCATGAACGGACAGAATATCCGCATCCGCCTGAAGGCGTTTGATCACCGGGTGCTCGACGCCTCGACACGGGAAATCGTATCGACGGCCAAGCGCACCGGCGCAAACGTCCGCGGCCCCATTCCGCTGCCGACGCGGATCGAAAAGTTCACGGTCAACCGGTCGCCTCACGTCGACAAGAAGAGCCGCGAGCAGTTCGAGATGCGCACCCACAAGCGTCTGCTCGACATCGTCGATCCGACCCCGCAGACGGTCGATGCTTTGATGAAGCTCGATCTGGCCGCCGGTGTCGACGTCGAGATCAAGCTTTAAGGAAAGAGCGAGGAAGGGGCGGTGCCCCTGGCCCGGAACTCTAAAGGAATTGAACCGATGCGTTCAGGTGTGATTGCAAAGAAGGTGGGAATGACCCGCATCTATAATGATGCCGGGGAACATGTTCCCGTCACCGTTCTCCAGATGGAGAACTGCCAGGTCGTGGCGCAGCGCACGCAGGAGAAGAATGGCTATACCGCCGTTCAGCTCGGCGTTGGCCTTGCCAAGGTGAAGAATACGTCGAAGGCGATGCGCGGCCATTTCGCGACCGCTTCCGTCGAGCCGAAGGCGAAGGTTGCCGAGTTTCGCGTCTCCGCCGACAACATGATCGATGTCGGCGCCGAGATCACCGTCGAGCACTTCGTCGCCGGCCAGAAGGTCGATGTGACGGGCACGACGATTGGTAAGGGTTTCCAGGGTGTCATCAAGCGTCACCACATGGGTGGTGGTCGTGCGACCCACGGTAACTCGGTCTCGCACCGTACGCACGGTTCGACCGGTCAGCGTCAGGACCCGGGCAAGGTGTTCAAGGGCAAGCACATGGCTGGCCACATGGGCGACACCCGCGTCACCACGCAGAACGTCGAGATCGTCTCGACCGACGCCGATCGCGGCCTGATCCTGATCCGCGGTGCGGTTCCGGGTTCCAAGGGCGCCTGGATCCTGGTCCGCGACGCGGCCAAGGTGGCACTGCCGGCCAATGCGCCGAAGCCCGCCGCGATCCGCGCCGCTACGAAGAATGAGGCTCCGGCCACAGAGGGAGCGGAATAATGGATCTCAAGATCACAACGCTTGGTGGCAAGGACGCCGGCAAGGTGGAACTCTCCGAGGAGATTTTCGGCCTGGACCCGCGTGAGGACATTCTGCAGCGCGTCGTGCGCTGGCAGCTTGCCAAGCGGCAGCAGGGTACGCACAAGGCCAAGGGGCGCGCTGAAATCGCCCGCACCGGCGCCAAGATGTACAAGCAGAAGGGTACGGGCCGCGCCCGCCACCATTCGGCACGCGCTCCGCAGTTCCGCGGCGGCGGCAAGGCCCACGGCCCGGTCGTTCGCAGCCACGAGCACGAGCTGCCGAAGAAGGTGCGTGCTCTGGGTCTCAAGCATGCTCTCTCGGCCAAGGCCAAGAGCGCCTCGATCATCATCATCGATGAGCTGAAGCTGACCGAGGCCAAGACGAAGGCGCTGATCGCGAATTTCGCGACGCTGGGCCTGACCAACGCTCTGGTGATCGGCGGCGCCGAGCTTGACAAGAATTTCAAGCTGGCGGCCACGAACATCCCGAACATCGACGTGCTGCCCATCCAGGGCATCAACGTCTACGACATTCTGCGCCGCGGCACGCTGGTCCTTTCGAAGGCCGCCGTCGAGGCTCTCGAGGAGCGCTTTAAATGACCGACCTTCGTCACTACGACGTGATCGTCTCGCCGGCGATCACTGAAAAGTCGACCATGGCCTCCGAGCAGAACCAGGTCGTCTTCAACGTCGCCAAGAAGGCGTCGAAGCCGGAAATCAAGGCCGCCGTCGAAGCGCTGTTCGGCGTCAAGGTGATGGCCGTGAACACGCTTGTCCGCAAGGGCAAGATCAAGCGCTTCCGTGGCACGGTTGGCCGCCAGAGCGACGTCAAGAAGGCGATTGTGACGCTGGCCGATGGTCAGTCGATCGACGTCGCGACGGGTCTCTGAGCAAGGCCGCGAGGACAACAACAATGGCACTGAAAAAATTCAACCCGGTAACGCCGAGCACCCGCCAGCTGGTCATCGTCGATCGCTCGGGCCTCTACAAGGGCAAGCCTGTCAAGGGCCTGACCGAAGGCCTGACCAAGTCGGGCGGCCGCAACAACCACGGTCGCATCACCGCCCGCTTCATCGGCGGTGGTCACAAGCGTTCGTACCGCATCATCGACTTCAAGCGTCGCAAGTTCGACGTTGTCGGCACGGTCGAGCGTATCGAGTACGATCCGAACCGCACCGCCTTCATCGCGCTGATCAAGTATGACGATGGCGAGCTGTCCTACATCATCGCCCCGCAGCGTCTCGCTCCTGGCGACAAGATCGTGGCAGGCGAAGCCGTCGACGTGAAGCCGGGCAACGCGATGCCGCTGGCGTCGATGCCGGTTGGCACGATCGTCCACAATATCGAGCTGAAGCCGGGCAAGGGCGCCCAGGTTGCACGTTCGGCCGGCGGCTACGGCCAGCTGGTCGGTCGCGACCAGGGCATGGCGATCCTGCGCCTGAACTCGGGCGAGCAGCGTGTCGTTCACGGCTCCTGCATGGCCACCGTTGGCGCCGTGTCCAACCCGGACCACGGCAACATCAATGACGGCAAGGCCGGCCGCACTGTCTGGCGCGGCAAGCGCCCGCACAATCGCGGCGTGACCATGAACCCGGTTGACCACCCGCACGGCGGCGGCGAAGGCCGCACCTCTGGTGGTCGCCACCCGGTTTCCCCGTGGGGCAAGCCGACCAAGGGCAAGAAGACGCGGTCCAACAAGGCGACCGACAAGTTCATCCTGCGCTCGCGCCATCAGCGCAAGAGCTAAGAAGAGGTAACGCCAAGTGACTCGTTCTATTTGGAAAGGCCCCTTCATCGACGGCTACCTTCTCAAGAAGGTGGACAAGGTTCGTGAAGGTGGTCGCAATGAGGTGATCAAGATGTGGAGCCGTCGCTCCACCATCCTGCCGCAGTTCGTCGGCTTCACCTTCGGTGTCTACAACGGCCAGAAGCATGTTCCTGTCTCGGTGAACGAGGACATGGTCGGTCACAAGTTCGGTGAATTCGCTCCGACCCGGACCTATTACGGTCACGGCGCGGATAAGAAGGCGAAGAGGAAATAATCATGGGCAAGGCCAAAGCTCCGCGCAGGCTTGCTGACAACGAAGCGCGCGCCGTATTGCGCACGATCCGTATCAGCCCGCAGAAGCTGAACCTCGTTGCCGCGCTGATCCGCGGCAAGAAGGTCGCGACAGCGCTTTCCGATCTCGAATTCTCGGCCAAGCGGATTTCCGGCACGGTCAAGAAGACGCTGGAATCGGCGATCGCCAACGCGGAAAACAACCACGACCTCGACGTCGATGCTCTGATCGTGGCGGAAGCCTATGTCGGCAAGTCGATCGTCATGAAGCGGTTCCATGCCCGTGGTCGCGGTCGCGCCAGCCGTATCGAGAAGCCGTTCTCGCACCTCACGATCGTTGTTCGTGAAGTCGAAGAAAAAGGGGAGGCCGCATAATGGGTCAGAAAGTCAATCCGATCGGTCTGCGCCTCGGCATCAACCGCACCTGGGATTCGCGCTGGTTCGCGAACACCGGCGAGTACGGCAAGCTGCTGCATGAGGACATCAAGATCCGCAAGTATCTTGAGAAGGAACTCAAGCAGGCCGCGATCTCCAAGGTCGTGATCGAGCGTCCGCACAAGAAGTGCCGCGTCACCATTCATGCGGCACGTCCGGGTCTGATCATCGGCAAGAAGGGCGCCGACATCGAGAAGCTTCGCAAGAAGCTGATGGAGATGACGAAGTCCGAGACGCACCTCAACATCGTTGAAGTGCGCAAGCCGGAAATCGACGCGACGCTGGTTGCCCAGTCGATCGCTCAGCAGCTCGAGCGCCGTATCGCGTTCCGTCGCGCCATGAAGCGCGCCGTGCAGTCGGCGATGCGCCTCGGTGCCGAAGGCATCCGCATCAACTGCTCGGGCCGTCTCGGCGGAGCCGAAATCGCGCGCATGGAATGGTATCGCGAAGGCCGCGTGCCGCTGCATACGCTGCGCGCCGATGTCGATTACGGCACGGCTGAAGCACATACCGCCTACGGCATTTGCGGCGTCAAGGTCTGGGTGTTCAAGGGCGAAATCCTTGAGCATGACCCGATGGCTTCGGAGCGTCGTGCGACCGAGGGCGATCATTCGCATGGCGGCGGCGGTGGTGGTGGTGATCGCGAACGCGGTCGTCGTCGCGAAAACGCCTGAGACATTTAGGAATTTGGAGTTAGAACGATGCTGCAGCCAAAGCGCACAAAGTTCCGTAAGCAGTTCAAGGGCCGTATCCATGGCACCGCCAAGGGCGGCACCAACCTGGATTTCGGTGGTTTCGGGCTGAAGGCGCTTGAGCCGAACCGCGTCACCGCCCGCGAGATCGAGGCGGCCCGCCGCGCGATCACTCGTGAGATGAAGCGTGCCGGCCGCGTCTGGATCCGTATTTTCCCGGACGTGCCGGTCACTTCGAAGCCGACCGAAGTCCGCATGGGCAAGGGCAAGGGTGCTGTTGACTATTGGGCGGCGCGCGTTAAGCCGGGCCGCATCATGTTCGAGATCGACGGCGTCAATGAGGAAACCGCCCGCGAGGCGCTGCGTCTCGGCGCCGCGAAGCTCTCGGTCAAGACGCGCTTCGTGCAGCGCATCGCAGAATAAGGACGGGCTGATCATGAAAGCCGAAGACATCCGGACCAAGACCCAGGACCAGCTGACCGACGACCTGGCCAGCCTGAAGAAGGAGCAGTTCAACCTGCGCTTTCAGAAGGCCACCGGCCAGCTTGAGAAGACCGCGCGCGTGAAGATTGTCCGTAGGGACATCGCGCGCATCAAGACCATCGCTGCGGAAAAGTCCGCGGCTAAGAAGGCTTAAGGACGAAAACCATGCCAAAGCGCATTCTGCAGGGCACCGTCGTCAGCGACAAGAACGAGAAGACGGTTGTCGTCAAGGTCGAACGGCGCTTCACGCATCCCGTGATGAAGAAGACCGTGCGCATGACCAAGAAGTACAAGGCGCACGACGAGAACAACGCCCACAAGGTTGGCGATCAGGTGTTCATCCAGGAATCGAAGCCGATTTCCAAGGATAAGCGCTGGATCGTCGTGTCTTCGGACCAGGCGTAAACAAACGAATTTTGGACAGACCGGGGAGGGGCTTCGAGCCCGTCCCGTTAGAAAAGAAGAAGGCGGCCAGTCATGATTCAGATGCAAACAAACCTCGACGTCGCGGATAATTCCGGCGCCCGTCGTGTCATGTGCATCAAGGTGCTGGGCGGCTCGAAGCGGAAATACGCTTCCGTGGGCGACATCATCGTGGTGTCGATCAAGGAAGCCATTCCGCGCGGCCGCGTTAAGAAGGGCGATGTGATGAAGGCGGTCGTGGTTCGCACGGCCAAAGACATTCGCCGCCCGGACGGCAGCGTGATCCGTTTCGACAAGAACGCGGCCGTTCTCGTCGACAACAAGAAAGAGCCGATCGGCACGCGTATCTTTGGGCCGGTTCCGCGCGAGCTTCGCGCCAAGAACCACATGAAGATCATCTCGCTCGCGCCTGAAGTGCTGTAAGGAGCCGGACCAATGCAAAAGATTAGAAAAGGCGACAAGGTCGTCGTGCTGGCCGGCAAGGACAAGGGCCGTTCGGGCGAAGTCCTCTCGGTTCAGCCGAAGGAAGACACCGCGCTGGTGCGCGGCGTCAACATGATCCGTCGTCACCAGAAGCAGTCCCAGTCCCAAGAGGGCGGGATCATCACCAAGGAAGCGCCGATCCAGCTGTCGAACATCGCGCTGGCCGACCCCAAGGATGGCAAGCCGACCCGCGTCGGCTTCATCTTCCAGAAGGACGGCAAGAAGGTGCGCGTCGCCAAGCGCTCGGGAGAAGTCATCAATGGCTAAGGCTGAAAGCAAGCAGGCAACTGCTAACAACGTGCCGCGCCTCAAGAAGGTCTACAACGAGACCATTCGCAAGGCACTGCAGGAGCAGTTCGGCTACGACAACGAGATGCAGGTTCCGCGCATCGACAAGATCGTGCTGAACATGGGCGTAGGCGAAGCCACCGGCGATTCGAAGAAGCCTTCGATCGCGGCGGAAGATCTCGCGATGATTGCCGGCCAGAAGGCCGTCGTAACCCGCGCCCGCAATTCGATCGCCGGCTTCAAGGTCCGCGAGAAGATGCCGATCGGCGCCAAGGTCACGCTGCGCAAGGAACGCATGTACGAGTTCCTCGACCGCCTCGTGAACATCGCGTTGCCGCGCGTTCGCGACTTTCGCGGACTGAATCCGAAGAGCTTCGATGGCCGTGGCAACTACGCCATGGGCATCAAGGAACACATCGTGTTCCCGGAGATCAACTACGACAAGGTTGATCAGATCTGGGGCATGGACGTCATCGTTTGTACGACTGCGAAGACGGACGACGAAGCCAGGGCATTGCTCAAGGCCTTCAACTTCCCCTTCCGCCAGTAACGGCAGCGAGAAAAGGAAAAATCTGAAATGGCAAAGACCAGCTCAGTCGAGAAGAACAACAGGCGCCGGAAGCTTGTGGACCAGTACGCTGCAAAGCGTGGGGCCCTCAAGGCGATCATCATGGATCAGTCCAAGCCGATGGAAGAGCGCTTCCGCGCCCAGTTGAAGCTTGCGGCGATGCCGCGCAACTCGGCCAAGATCCGCATCCGCAACCGCTGCGAAGTCACCGGCCGTCCGCGCGCCTACTATCGCAAGCTCAAGGTATCGCGCATCGCGCTTCGTGATCTCGGCAATAACGGCCAGATCCCGGGCCTGGTCAAGTCGAGCTGGTAAGGAGGACATAACATGTCATTGAGCGATCCTCTCGGCGATATGCTGACCCGCATCCGCAACGCCTATGGCCGCAAGAAGTCGAGCGTTTCGACGCCGGCCTCGCGTTTGCGCACCCGCGTTCTCGACGTGCTGAAGGCGGAAGGCTATATCCGCGACTACAGCCAGACCGACTTCGACAACGGCAAGTCCGAAATCGAGATCGAGCTGAAGTATTTCGACGGCGCGCCCGTCGTGCGTGAAATTGCCCGTGTTTCGAAGCCGGGCCGCCGCGTCTATGTCTCGGCGAAGTCGATCCCGCACGTCGCCAACGGCCTCGGCATCGCCATCCTTTCGACACCGAAGGGCGTGATGGCCGACCATGAAGCACGCGAACAGAATGTCGGCGGCGAGATCCTCTGCCAGATCTTCTGATCTGGCAGCTGACCGCAAAGTGGAATCCGGTCTTCGGATCGTTCCCGAAGACAGAGACCTGAAACAAGAGAAGTGACGAGGACAACAAAATGTCTCGTATTGGAAAGAAACCCGTTTCGCTGCCGCAGGGCGTGACCGCGACCGTCAACGGCCAGACCGTAACGGCGAAGGGCCCCAAGGGCGAGCTGAAGTTCGTCGTGAACGACGAAGTGCTGGTCAAGATGGAAGGCAGCGAAATCGCTGTTCAGCCGCGCGACCAGAGCAAGACCGCTCGCTCCAAGTGGGGCATGTCGCGCACGCAGATCGTCAACATCCTGCACGGCGTCAAGGACGGTTTTGAGAAGAAGCTCGAGATCACCGGCGTTGGTTATCGCGCCGCCCTTCAGGGCAAGAACTTGCAGTTGGCACTTGGCTTCAGCCACGACGTCGTCTACGAGACGCCCCAGGGCATCACCATCACCGTGCCGAAGCCGACTGAAATTACCGTAGCCGGCATCGACAAGCAGCAGGTGGGCCAGGTGGCCGCCGAGATCCGCGAATACCGCGGCCCCGAGCCCTACAAGGGCAAGGGCGTCCGTTACGCTGGCGAGAAGATCGTCCGCAAGGAAGGCAAGAAGAAGTAATTGGCTTGGCCCCGAAAAGTTGCAGACTTTTCGGAAAGGACCAAGACGAAGAAGTGTAACGCCGCGGGGAGCGGTCGCGGGAGGCATTTTGGCCTACCGCATATGGCGGCCCCCGTTTTTTGAAGGCAAGGAAGACATATTATGGGTACCAAGGAAGCCACTCAGCGCCGCGCGCAGCGCGTACGTCGTCAGATCAAGAAGGTCGCCGGCGAGCGTCCGCGTCTGTCGGTTCACCGCACGTCGAAGAACATCTATGTGCAGGTCATCGACGACGCCAAGGGCCACACCATCGCCGCTGCCTCGACGCTCGAGAAGGACCTCAAGGGTTCGCTCAAGACGGGCGCCGACACCGCGGCCGCTGCCGCGATCGGCAAGCTGATCGCCGAGCGCGCTTCGAAGGCCGGCGTCACGGAAGTCGTCTTCGACCGCGGCCCGTACATCTATCACGGCCGCGTCAAGGCGCTGGCCGAAGCTGCTCGCGAAGGCGGTCTTAGCTTCTAAGCATGATCCCAAAAAGTTGCAGACTTTTTGGATAAGATCATGCGAAAGAGAAAATAACTTTCGCCCCCGGTGACCCAAAGAGGCGCCGGATTATCATCATCAACCGTGCTTCCGGAAAAAAACAAGGAACAGGATATGGCACAAGAACGTAGGGATGGCGGCCGCGGCCGTGATCGCGAAGAGCGCGACGATGGCATGGTGGACAAGCTCGTCCACATCAACCGCGTCGCCAAGGTCGTCAAGGGCGGCCGTCGCTTTGGTTTTGCAGCACTCGTCGTCGTCGGCGACCAGAAGGGCCGCGTCGGCTTTGGTCACGGCAAGGCACGGGAAGTGCCGGAAGCCATCCGCAAGGCAACTGAATCCGCCAAGCGCGACATGATTTTCGTGCCGCTGCGTTCGGGCCGCACGCTGCATCATGACGTCGAAGGCCGCTGGGGCGCTGGCCGCGTCCTGCTGCGCGCTGCCAAGCAGGGTACCGGCATCATCGCTGGTGGTCCGATGCGCGCCGTCTTCGAGACGCTCGGCATGCATGACGTGGTCGCCAAGTCGATGGGGTCGTCGAACCCCTACAACATGGTTCGCGCCACTTTCGACGCGCTGAAGAGCCAGATGCATCCCAAGGATGTGGCTGCTGCTCGCGGCATCAAGTATTCGACCCTTCAGGCCCGCCGCGGCACCGCCGTTGCGGCTGAAGAATAGTCGACGCTGACCAGGGATTTTGACCATGGCCAAGAAAGCAACCAAGACCATCACCGTTGAGCAGATCGGCTCCCCGATCCGCCGGCCGAAGGAGCAGCGTGCGACGCTGGTCGGGCTCGGCCTCAACAAGATGCACAAGCAGCGCACGCTGGAAGACACTCCCTCCGTGCGCGGCATGATCGCTGCCGTCCAGCATCTCGTCCGCGTCGTGGACGAGGGCTGAGCCAAAGCGCAGGAGAACTCAGATGAAACTCAACGATCTGCGTGACAAGGACGGCGCGACGCATTCCAAGAAGCGTCTCGGCCGTGGCATCGGCTCCGGCTCCGGCAAGACCGGCGGCCGCGGCGTCAAGGGCCAGAAGGCGCGCTCCGGCGTTGCCATCAACGGCTTCGAGGGTGGCCAGATGCCGCTCTATCGGCGCCTGCCGAAGCGTGGCTTCAACAACATCTTCGGCAAGAGCTTTACCGTCGTGTCGCTGGCCCGCATCCAGGTCGCGATCGACGCCAAGAAGCTCGATGCGAAGGAAACCGTGACGGCCGAAACGCTCGTAGCGGCCGGCGTTATCCGTCGGGTCAAGGACGGTGTGCGCATCCTGTCCGACGGCGAGATCAAGGCAAAGCTGACGTTTGACGTCGCCGGCGCCTCGAAGGCCGCGATCGAGAAGATCGAGAAGGCTGGCGGTTCGGTGAAGTTGCCTGAAAAGGCGGCTGCCGAGTAACAGCAATTTGAAGCGCGGTCGGCAAAGGTGGGATCCGTTTTTGCTTTCGATCGCGTTTTGATTTGGAATATGGCGGCCGCGTCAACGCGGCCGCTTGCATGTTTACAGTCCGGAGCTTATCTCGTGAGCTTCGGTGACACGCGCCGCCTGACCTGCGGGCCATGAAGCGTGACCAAGCGGAGAATCAGGCATGGCTTCGGCTGCTGAACAACTAGCCTCGAATCTGAATTTTTCGGCTTTCGCCAAGGCGGAGGACCTGAAGAAGCGCATCTGGTTCACCATCGGCGCGTTGCTCGTTTACCGACTCGGTACCTACATTCCGCTTCCCGGCATCAACCCGGATGCATTTGCGCAGGCCTTCACGCAGCAGAGCAAGGGCGTGCTCGGCATGTTCAACATGTTCGCCGGCGGCGCCGTGCAGCGCATGGCGATCTTTGCCCTCGGCATCATGCCCTACATCTCCGCCTCCATCATCATGCAGCTGATGACCTCGGTCATCCCATCGCTGGAAGCGCTGAAGAAGGAAGGCGAGCAGGGCCGCAAGATCATCAACCAGTACACGCGCTACGGCACCGTGCTGCTGGCGCTGGTCCAGGCCTATGGCATTTCCGTCGGGCTTGAGAACGGGAACGGCATCGTCAGCGATCCCGGCATGTTCTTCCGCATCTCGACCGTCGTCACGCTTGTCGGCGGCACCATGTTCCTGATGTGGCTCGGCGAGCAGATCACCGCGCGCGGCATCGGCAACGGCATTTCGCTGATCATCTTTTCCGGCATCGTCGCTGGCCTGCCGCATGCCATTTCCGGAACGCTCGAGCTTGGCCGCACTGGCGCGCTGTCGACCGGCCTCATCCTGGCGATCATCGTTCTCGCCATCGTCGTCATCGCGCTTATCGTCTTCTTCGAACGCGCCCAGCGTCGCTTGCTGATCCAGTATCCCAAGCGCCAGGTAGGCAACCGCATGTTCCAGGGCGACACTTCGCATCTGCCGCTCAAGCTCAACACGTCGGGCGTCATTCCGCCGATCTTCGCGTCGTCGCTGCTGCTGCTGCCCGCGACCGTCGCTGGCTTCTCGCAGGCGACCAATCTGCCGACCTGGGCCAGCACCATCCTGGCGTCGCTTGGCCATGGCCAGCCGCTGTACATGCTGTTCTACGCGGCGATGATCGTGTTCTTCGCCTTCTTCTACACCGCGATCGTCTTCAATCCAAAGGACACGGCCGACCAGCTCAAGAAGCATTCCGGCTTCATTCCGGGCTATCGTCCGGGCGAGCGCACGGCCGATTACATCGATTACGTTCTCACCCGCATCACCGTCGTCGGCGCTATCTACCTGGTGCTGGTGTGTCTGTTGCCCGAGTTCCTGATTTCCGCGACTGGCGTACCATTCTACCTCGGTGGCACATCGCTTCTGATCGTGGTCAGTGTAACGCTCGACACGGTGGCGCAGATTCAGGGTCACCTGATCGCGCACCAATATGAGGGCCTGATCAAGAAGTCGAAGCTGCGCGGGGGGAAGAAGGGCAGATGAGGTTGATATTGCTTGGGCCGCCGGGGGCGGGCAAGGGGACGCAAGCACAAAGACTGGTAGAGAAGCACGGCATACCCCAACTATCCACCGGGGACATGCTGCGGGCTGCCGTCCAGGCCGGCACGGAAGTCGGCAAGCGCGCCAAGGCGGTGATGGACGCCGGCGAGCTGGTGTCGGACGCGATCGTCAACGCGATCGTCGCCGAGCGTATCGATCAGCCTGATTGCGCCAGGGGATTCATCCTTGACGGATATCCGCGCACGCTGGCGCAGGCCGACGCCGTTGATGCAATGCTTTCGGAGCGCGGCTTGAGCCTAGATACCGTCATCGAGCTCGTTGTCGACGACAGGGTTTTGGTTGGCCGTATCGTCAAGCGCGCCGATGACGCCAAGGCTGCTGGACAGCCTGTGCGCAAGGACGATAATCCCGCTGTTTTCGAGGAACGTCTGCGCGAGTACTACAAGAAGACCGCCCCGCTGATTGGCTACTATTACGCCAAGGGCAAGCTCAGAGGCGTCGACGGGATGGCGGGCATCGATACGGTCACCAAAGAGATCGAGGCGGTGCTCGCGGCGACGACTCAAGAGGCGGTGCCGGTAAATTAACGATTGTGCTTGACTGGAGC
>Ga0123399_1003408_pt1 | contig 16578 bp, 26 predicted proteins | sample T5LHNH4metaT_FD_89927 | JGI IMG/M metagenome (GOLD analysis project Ga0123399, IMG submission 89927) | Methane-oxidizing artificial microbial communities from Washington, USA to study methane cycling - T5-LHNH4 metaT (Metagenome... | ecosystem: Engineered > Modeled > Simulated communities... | reverse complement strand
GTGGTAGGTCGCTCGGCGCTTTAAGCGCCTATTTTGCTCCTAAACGCTCCCGTTCATAAAGCAGAGCATATCGACGGGCCATGATCTGTCTCCCCCAAAGGGCGGCACGATCCTCTGGTTTTTTCTTGCTAGGGGCGAACTTCGCGCACCTGGCAGGTTTGCTTGGCGCATTTCCGCTGTCGGGAATGTGTCCCGAAGTCAGGATTGGGCGAATGCCGACGATACAACAGTTGATCCGGAAGCCCCGGGTAAAGCCAGTCTACCGCGAGAAGTCGCGCCACATGGAAGCGTGCCCGCAGAAGCGTGGCGTCTGCACGCGCGTCTACACGACGACGCCGAAGAAGCCGAACTCCGCTCTGCGTAAGGTCGCCAAGATCCGGCTGACCAACGGTTACGAAGTGATCGGCTACATCCCGGGCGAAGGCCATAACCTTCAGGAGCACTCCGTGGTGCTGATCCGCGGCGGCCGCGTGAAGGACCTTCCCGGCGTCCGTTATCACATCATCCGTGGTGTGCTTGATACGCAGGGCGTCTCGGCACGTCGTCAGCGGCGTTCGAAGTACGGTGCAAAGCGGCCGAAGTAATCGGTCTCGTTCGGGCCGGCGGTGTCGGCCTGTAAGATTTAAAGAGAATTCGAAGCGAAGGGCCTGTCAGGATGTCTCGTCGTCACGCGGCGCAAAAGCGGGAAGTGATCCCGGATCCGAAGTTCAACGACGTCGTCGTCACCAAGTTCATGAACGCGGTGATGGAGCACGGCAAGAAGTCGGTTGCAGAACGCATGGTCTATGGCGCGTTCGAAAAGATGGAGCAGCGGGGCAAGGCGAACCCGATCGATCTTTTCCGTCAGGCGCTCGACAACGTCATGCCGTCGGTTGAGGTTCGTTCGCGTCGCGTCGGCGGTGCCACGTATCAGGTTCCGGTCGAAGTTCGTAACGAGCGCCGTCAGGCGCTGGCGATCCGCTGGTTGATCTCCGCCGCTCGCGCTCGCAACGAGTCGACGCTGATCGACAAGCTCTCAGGCGAATTGCTCGACGCCGCGAACAATCGTGGCACTGCAGTTAAAAAGCGCGAAGACACGCACAAGATGGCTGAAGCCAACCGCGCCTTCTCGCACTACCGCTGGTAGGACAAGTTACAAGGATTTCGAGGCAGACATGGCCCGGCAATACCCGATCGAGGATTATCGCAACTTCGGCATCATGGCTCACATTGATGCTGGCAAGACGACCACGACCGAGCGAATCCTCTACTACACCGGCAGGTCCTATAAGATCGGCGAAGTCCATGACGGCGCCGCGACGATGGACTTTATGGATCAGGAAGCTGAGCGCGGCATCACGATCACGTCGGCCGCGACGACCTGTTTCTGGACCGGCCGTGACGGCAAGAAGCGCCGCCTGAACATCATCGACACCCCAGGTCACGTCGACTTCACGATCGAAGTCGAGCGTTCGCTGCGCGTGCTCGACGGCGCTGTTTGCGTTCTTGACTCGAACCAGGGCGTCGAGCCGCAGACGGAAACCGTCTGGCGTCAAGGCGATAAGTACAACGTTCCGCGCATTATCTTCGCCAACAAGATGGATAAGATCGGCGCTGACTTTTACATGTGCGTCGACGACATCAAGGCAAAGCTTGGTGCGCGTCCGGTTCCGATGCAGATTCCGATCGGCGCTGAGTCGAATTTCCAGGGCGTCATCGATCTCGTTAAGATGAAGGCCATCACCTGGGACGGTGACGGCAAGGACGCGAAGATGGTCGAGGGCGAGATCCCGGCCGACCTCGTCGACAAGGCGAACGAATATCGCGCCGCTATGATCGAAGCTGCCGTCGAAATGGACGACGCAGCACTCGAGGCATTCCTCGAAGGCAAAGAGCCGGATGAGGATACGCTGCGCAAGCTGATCCGCAAGGCGACCGTCAAGGGCGCCTTCTACCCGATGTTCTGTGGCTCGGCCTTCAAGAACAAAGGCGTTCAGCCGCTGCTCGACGCGGTCGTCGACTATCTGCCGTCGCCGCTCGATCGCGAAGCCTACAAGGGCATTGATCCCAAGACCGGCGATGAGCTGCTCCGCAAGCCGTCGGACACCGAACCGCTGGCCATGATCGCCTTCAAGATCATGAGCTTCGAGCACGTCGGCTCGATCACGTTCTGCCGCATCTACTCGGGCAAGCTCGAGCAGGGCATGGCGCTTGCGAACACGACGCGCGACAAGAAAGAGCGCGCCGGCCGCATGTACCTGATGCACGCCGCGGATCGTGAAGAAATCAAGGAAGCTTATGCCGGCGACATCGTCGCTCTGCAGGGCCTGAAAGATACGCGCACGGGCGAAACGCTTTGCGATCCGCAGAAGCCGGTCATTCTCGAAAAGATGGACTTCCCGGAGCCCGTCATCGAGATGAAGGTTGAGCCGAAGACGAAGGCCGACCAGGAAAAGATGGCGATCGCGCTCAACACGCTGTCGCTGGAAGATCCCTCGTTCCGCGTCTCGGTTCACCCCGAGTCGGGCGAGACGATCCTCAAAGGCATGGGCGAGCTTCATCTCGACATTAAAGTCGACATCCTGAAGCGGACCTACGGCGTCGAAGCCACGACGGGCGCTCCGCAGGTCGCCTATCGCGAAACGCTCGCGCGCCCGGCAGACATCGACTACACGCACAAGAAGCAGACCGGCGGTACGGGCCAGTTCGCTCGCGTCAAGCTCAAGCTCGAGCCGAACGAAGTCGGCAAGGGCAACGAGTTCACGACCTCGATCGTCGGCGGTACGGTTCCGAAGGAATACATTCCGGGCGTCGAAAAGGGCGTGAAGTCGGTCTGGGACAACGGCATGTTGATCGGCTTCCCGATGGTCGACATGAAGGTCAATCTTTATGACGGCGCGTTCCACGAAGTGGACTCGTCCGCGATCGCCTTCGAAATCGCGACGCGTGCTGCCATGAAGGAAGGCTGCGAGAAGGCCGGTGTTAAGATCCTCGAGCCGATCATGGACGTCGAGGTCGTGTCGCCGGGCGAATTCGTCGGCGGCATCATCGGCGACATCAACTCGCGGCGCGGCCAGATCCGTACGCAGGAGATGCGTGGCAACGCGACGGTCATTCGTGCGTTCGTCCCGCTCGCGAACATGTTCGGTTACATCAATACGCTGCGTTCGATGTCGACGGGTCGCGCGCAGTACTCGATGCAGTTCGCACACTATGCGGACGTGCCGCGCAACGTGGCGGACGAGGTCAAGGCCAAGTACGCCTAAGAAGTTGAACCTGGCCGGCGAGAGTATCCGTCCGCTGGGTTCTAAAAAATGAAGCCTGAAATTCCCGGGTCGCAAGAGCCGGGACCTGATAGTAGGACTAAGGAGAGCCAACGATGGCGAAGGCAAAATTTGAGCGGAACAAGCCGCATTGCAACGTCGGTACGATCGGACACGTCGACCACGGCAAGACAACGCTGACCGCAGCCTTGACGAAAGTTTCGGCCGACCGCGGCTGGACGGCGACCTCGATCGCCTATGACGAAGTTGCCAAGGCTTCTGAAAGCCAGGGCCGTCGCGACCCGACGAAGATTCTGACGATCGCCACGTCGCACGTCGAATACGCGACCCCGAACCGTCACTATGCGCACGTCGACTGCCCCGGCCACGCCGACTACGTCAAGAACATGATCACCGGCGCAGCCCAGATGGACGGCGCGATTCTCGTTGTGTCGGCCGTTGACGGCCCGATGCCGCAGACGCGTGAGCACATCCTTCTCGCTCGCCAGGTCGGCGTGCCGAAGATCGTCGTTTTCTTGAACAAGTGCGACATCGTCGAAGACGAAGAGCTCCTCGACCTCGTCGAAATGGAAGTCCGTGAACTTCTCTCGAAGTACAACTTCCCGGGCGACGACACCCCGGTCATCCGTGGCGCAGCCGTCAAGGCCCTCAACGGTGAGAAGGGCCCGCTCGCTGACGAAGCGATCATCAAGCTGTACGAAGCCATGGACGAGTACATCCCGATCCCGGAGCGTCCGAAGGATCAGCCGTTCCTGATGCCGATCGAAGACGTGTTCTCGATCTCCGGTCGCGGTACCGTCGTCACGGGCCGTATCGAGCGTGGCACCATCAAGGTTGGCGAAGAAGTCGAGATCGTCGGTCTTCGCGACACGCAGAAGTCGGTTGTCACCGGCGTCGAAATGTTCCGCAAGCTGCTCGACTCGGGTGAAGCTGGCGACAACGTCGGCTGCCTCCTGCGCGGTATCGACAAGGAAGCTGTCGAGCGCGGCCAGGTTCTCTGCAAGCCGGGCTCTGTGAAGCCGCACAAGAAGTTCGCCGCTGAGGCCTACATCCTCAACAAGGAAGAGGGTGGCCGTCACACGCCGTTCTTCACGAACTATCGTCCGCAGTTCTACTTCCGCACGACCGACGTGACGGGCACCGTTAAGCTCGCCGAAGGTACGGAAATGGTTATGCCGGGCGACAACGTCTCGGTCGAAGTCGAGCTCGTTCAGCCGATCGCCATGGAAGAGAAAGTTCGTTTCGCTATCCGCGAAGGCGGCCGTACGGTCGGCGCGGGCGTTGTAACGAAAATTATCGAGTAGAAGGCATTTCCGGGGAAGCGTTCTGAATAGCGCGCTTCCCCAAATCTTTTTGCGAGAAGTGAAAGCACAAAGCCATGCACGGCCAAAACATCCGCATCCGGCTCAAGGCGTTCGATCATCGTATTCTCGATGCATCGACCCGCGAGATCGTGAACACGGCGAAGCGTACCGGTGCTGAAGTTCGCGGTCCCATCCCGCTGCCGACGCGCATCGAACGCTTTACGGTCAACCGTTCGCCACACATCGACAAGAAGAGCCGCGAGCAATTCGAGATGCGGACCCACAAGCGTTTGCTCGACATCGTCGATCCGACGCCGCAGACGGTCGACGCATTGATGAAACTCGACCTCGCCGCAGGCGTCGACGTCGAGATCAAGCTCTAAACAAGAACTTCCGGGCCCTCTGGCGGTAACGCGAATGGCCCTAACGATAGGAAGGAATGCAAATGCGTTCCGGAGTGATAGCACAGAAGATCGGTATGACCCGGATCTTCACCGACGCGGGCGAACACATCCCCGTCACGGTGCTGCGTCTTGAGAACCTCCAGGTTCTCTCGCACCGCACCGAGGAGAAGAACGGCTATACCGCCATCCAGGTCGGCGGCGGCACGAGGAAGCCCTCGCGTCTGACGAAGTCCGAGCGCGGCACCTTTGCGAAGGCCGAAGTCGAACCGAAGCGGAAGATCGCAGAGTTTCGTGTCAGTCCTGAGAACCTCATCGATGTTGGCGCGGAAATCACCGCAGACCACTTCGTTCCGGGTCAGTTCGTCGACGTGACGGGCACCACCCAGGGTAAAGGTTTCCAGGGCGCCATGAAGCGCTGGAACTTCGGCGGTCTGCGCGCCACCCACGGCGTCTCGGTCACGCACCGTGCTCACGGTTCGACCGGTCAGCGCCAGGATCCTGGTAAGGTCTTCAAAGGTAAGAAGATGGCCGGCCACTTGGGCGACGAGCGCGTCACGACGCAGAACCTCGTTGTTGCCAAGATCGACAAGGAACGCGGCCTCGTGATGGTTCGCGGTGCTGTCCCCGGTTCCAAAGGTGGCTGGGTTGTCGTTCGCGACGCCGTGAAGAAAGCTGCGCACGCTGATGTTCCGAAGCCCGGTGCATTCAAAGCGCGTGGCGAAGCGAAGAAGGAAGGCGCGTGATGAAAGCCGAAGTTACCAGCCTCGATGCCGGTAAGTCCGGCGACATCGAGCTTGCCGACGACATTTTCGGTCTTGAGGTCCGCAACGACCTCATCCACCGCATGGTGCGCTACCAGACGCTGAAGCGCATGGCCGGCACGCATCATGCTCAGGACCGCTCGGAAGTCGCGGTCACGGGCAAGAAGATGTACAAGCAGAAGGGCACCGGCGGTGCTCGTCACGGCGACAAGTCGGCTCCGCAGTTCCGCGGTGGCGGCAAGGCGTTCGGTCCGAAGCCCCGCTCGCATGCCATCGAGTTGCCGAAGAAGGTGCGCGCTCTGGCGCTCCGTCACGCGCTCTCCTCGAAGGCGAAAGCCGGCGAGATTGTCGTGATCGACAAGGCGACCTCGGCCGAGGGCAAGACGACCGCGCTGAAGGCGCAGTTCGCCAAGCTGTCGCTTGAGAATGCGCTGATCATCGATGGTGCCGAGCTCGAAGTGAATTTCACGCGCGCTGCTCGCAACATCCCGAACATCGACGTGCTCCCGATCCAGGGCATCAACGTCTACGACATTCTCCGTCGTAAGAAGCTGGTGCTGACCCGGGCCGCCGTCGCCGCGCTGGAGGAGCGCTTCAAATGACGATCAAACGCTCCGCATACGACGTCATCGTTGCGCCGGTCATCACGGAAAAGGCGACGCTCGCCTCCGAGGCCAACCAGGTGATCTTCAAGGTCAAGCCTGACGCGACGAAGACCGAGATCAAGTCGGCGGTCGAAGGCCTGTTCAAGGTCAAGGTGAAGGCCGTCAACACGATCGTCCGCAAGGGCAAGCAAAGAACGTTCAAGGGCATCAAGGCCATCTTGAGCGATACGAAAAGGGCGGTCGTGACGCTCGAAGATGGTCATTCCATCGACGTGACGACGGGGCTCTGAGGATAAGTCATGGCGCTTAGAACATACAACCCAACGTCGCCTGGTCGTCGTCACCTTATTCAGGTCGACCGTTCGACGCTCTGGAAGGGCAAGCCGCTCAAGACGCTCGTCGAGGGCAAGACGAAGACCGGTGGTCGCAACAGCGACGGCCGCATCACGTCGCGCCACATCGGCGGCGGCGCGAAGCAGGCCTACCGCAAGATCGACTTCCGTCGCCGGAAGTTCGACGCGCCGGCCAGTGTCGAGCGCCTGGAATACGATCCGAACCGCACCGCGTTCATCGCCCTCATCAAGTACGAGGACGGCACGCAGGCTTACATCTTGGCGCCGCAGCGTCTGGGCGTCGGCGACACGGTCGTCTCGGGTCCGAAGGTTGACGTGAAGCCCGGCAACGCCATGCCGCTGTCGGCCATGCCGATCGGCACGATCGTTCACAACGTCGAGATGAAGCCTGGCAAGGGCGGTCAGGTCGCACGTTCGGCAGGCTCATTCGTTCAGCTCGTCGGCCGCGACTCGGGTTACGCCGTTCTGAAGCTCAACTCGGGTGAAACCCGCAAGGTCAGCGCCGAATGCATGGCGACTGTCGGTGCGGTTTCGAACCCCGACCACATGAACACTGTTGTCGGCAAGGCGGGTCGCACTCGCTGGCTCGGCCGTCGTCCTACCGTTCGCTCGATTGCTATGAACCCAGTCGATCACCCGAACGGTGGTCGTACGAAGGGCGGTAAGCACTGGGCGACGCCGTGGGGCAAGCCGACCAAGGGCTTCAAGACACGCAAGAACAAGACGACCACGAAATATATCGTCCGCTCGCGCCAGAAGGCGAAGAAGAAGTAGTAGCGGCGCTCTGAAGGAGATTCGACTTTGACACGTTCAGTATGGAAAGGTCCGTTCGTCGACGGCTACCTCCTCAAGAAGGCGGAGAAGTCGCGTTCGTCCGGCCGCAATGAGGTGATCAAGATCTGGAGCCGTCGCTCCACGATCCTTCCCCAGTTCGTCGGCCTGACCTTCGGCGTGCACAACGGCCAGAAGCACATCCCCGTCGCTGTGACGGAAGACATGATCGGCCACAAGTTCGGTGAATTCGCTCCGACCCGTATTTTCCACGGCCACGGCGGCGACAAGAAAGCGGTGAAGAAATAATGGGCAAGCCAAGTCATCAGCGCCGCCTCGCTGACACCGAGGCTCAAGCGGTTGTCAAATCGCTGCGTATTTCTCCGCAGAAGCTGAACCTCGTCGCGGGTCTGATCCGTGGCAAGAAGGTCGATCAGGCGCTCGCTGAGCTTGAGTTCAGCGAGAAGCGCATCGCGGGAGATGTCCGCAAGTGCGTGATGAGCGCCGTTGCGAACGCCGAGAATAACCACGCGCTTGACGTCAACGATCTGATCGTTGCTGAAGCCTACGTCGGCAAGAACCTTGTCATGAAGCGTTTCCACGCTCGTGGCCGTGGCCGCGGCGCCGCGATCCTGAAGCCGTTCTCGCAGCTCACCGTCGTCGTCCGTCAGGTCGAAGAGGAAAAGACCGAGAAGAAGAAAGCTGCAAAGAAGTCCGCGCCGAAGGCTGCGGCCAAGGAGGCCAAGTAATATGGGTCAAAAAGTCAATCCCGTCGGCCTTCGCGTTGGCATAAACCGGACCTGGGACAGCCGCTGGTTCGCCGCTCGTGGCGAATACGGCAAGCTGCTTCATGAAGATCGGGCCATCCGCGCGCACATCATGAAAGAGCAGCGCGAAGCCGGCATCTCGAAGGTCGTCATCGAGCGTCCGCACAAGAAGTGCCGCGTCACCGTCATGACGGCGCGTCCCGGCATCCTGATCGGCAAGAAGGGCGAGAAGATCGAACGCCTGCGCGCTGACCTCGCGAAACTGACGAGCTCGGAAGTTCACCTGAACATCCTCGAGATCCGCAAGCCGGAAATCGACGCTACGCTGATCGCCGAGGGCATCGCCCAGCAGCTCGAACGCCGCGTCGCGTTCCGCCGTGCGATGAAGCGTGCCGTTCAGTCGGCTCTCCGTCTCGGCGCCGTCGGTATCCGTATCAACGTCGCCGGCCGTTTGGGTGGCGCTGAAATCGCCCGTACTGAGTGGTACCGCGAAGGCCGCGTGCCGCTGCACACGCTTCGCGCCGACATCGATTTCGGCTACGGCGTTGCACGCACCGCTTACGGCATCATCGGCATCAAGGTGTGGGTCTTCAAAGGCGAGATCATCGAGCACGATCCGATGGCCTCCGACAAGAAGCTCACGGAAATGCAAGAGAGCGGCGCTCCGCGTCCGCGTCGTGACGATGGCGACCGTCAGGATCGTCGTGATCGTCGTCCGGGCCGCGGTGGACGTGGCGGCGGTGGTGGACGTGGTGGCGCGGGTGGCGGCAACGCACCGGCCGCTTCCGACGCTACTCCGTCGGCGCCCGAAGCGTAAGGAATTCAGAGGCACACAATGCTGCAACCGAAACGGACGAAGTTCCGCAAACAGTTCAAGGGCCGCATCCACGGCGTCGCGAAGTCGGGCACCACGCTCGCTTACGGCGAAGTGGGCCTCAAGGCCATGGAGCCCGAGCGTCTCACCGCTCGTCAGATCGAAGCCGCACGCCGGGCCATCGCTCGTCATACGAAGCGCGCTGGCCGCATGTGGCTGCGCATCTTCCCGGACGTGCCGGTGTCGAAGAAGCCTGCCGAAGTCCGTATGGGCTCCGGCAAGGGTTCGCCCGAGCTCTGGGTGGCGCGCGTGAAGCCGGGCCGTATTATTTTCGAGCTTGGCGGTTTGAACCCCCAGGTCGCCAAAGAAGCGCTTGCGCTCGGTGCTGCGAAGCTGCCGATCAAATGCCGCGTCATTACGCGAATTGAATAGGAGTTGAGGAACAGTCATGGCCGATGATTTCAAGGGCATGTCGATCGATCAGCTCGACGACCAGCTGGCGAAGCTGAAGAAGGAGCAGTTCAACCTGCGCTTTCAGAAGGCCTCGGGCCAGCTCGAGAACACCGCGCGCATCCGGACGGTCCGCCGTGACATCGCGCGCGTCAAGACCGCAGCCGTTGCCCGGCGCGGTGGCAGCGTCAAAAAAGGCGCGTAAGGGAGAACGAGATTATGCCGAAGCGCGTGCTGCAGGGTGTCGTGGTATCTGACAAGAACGACAAGACCATCGTCGTTCAGGTTGAGCGTCGCTACACCCATCCGCTGCTGAAGAAGACCGTGCGTCGTACGAAGAAGTACCACGCTCACGATGAATCGAATTCGTTCAAGGTAGGCGACCAGGTCGAAATTCAAGAGACCCGGCCGATCTCCAAGAACAAACGTTGGATTGCCGTCGCGAATTGAGGCATAAGCCTCGCTTCGCTAAGCGATCGAACGCTTACGTAGAGCGCCTTTCAGGCCGTCGGAGAGTTGGGAATTGCCCCAAGACCCCGCGAGCCGGTTGGGAAAATGATGAGATGGGCTTGGAGAGTATGCCTCTCGAAGCCATGAGAGAAGGAATGACGCGATGATCCAGATGGAGAGCAATCTCGACGTCGCCGACAATTCTGGCGCGCGCCGCGTCCAGTGCATCAAGGTGCTGGGTGGCTCGAAGCGCAAGTACGCGACGGTGGGTGATACCATCGTCGTCTCCGTCAAGGAGGCGATCCCGAAGGGTCGCGTCAAGAAGGGCCAGGTGATGAAGGCTGTCATCGTCCGCGTCGCGAAGGGTATCCGCCGCGCCGACGGTTCGCTGATCCGCTTCGATCGCAACGCCGCTGTGCTGGTCAATGCCAACGGCGAACCCGTCGGCACCCGCATCTTCGGACCCGTGACGCGTGAGCTTCGCGCCAAGAACCACATGAAGATCGTATCGCTTGCGCCGGAGGTCCTCTGATGTCGGCTTTTAAAATCAAGAAGGGCGACAACGTCGTCGTCCTCGCCGGCCGCGACAAAGGCAAGCGCGGTGAGGTGATCGAGGTTCGCCCGAAAGAGCACCGCGCCCTCGTGCGTGGCGTCAACATGGTGCGCCGTCACCAGCGCCAGTCGGCGACCCAGGAAGGCGGCATCATTTCCAAGGAAGGTCCGATCGACCTCTCGAACATCGCGCTCGAGGATCCCAAGGACGGCAAGCCGACCCGCGTTGGCTTCAAGGTCCTCGCCGATGGCAAGAAGGTCCGCGTCGCGAAGCGCTCGGGCGAGCAGATCCCGGAGAAGAACTAAGCCATGGCTAAGGAAGAAAAAAAATCCGTGAAGCCGCAGGGCGGCGCCGCCCAGGGCGGTGACAAGAAGGCGAAGGCCGACAAGAAGGCCGCTTCGTCCGAACCGCGTGCTCCTGCTGCGCCGCGTCCGGCCGATTACAAGCCGCGCATGAAATCGCATTACGAGAAGGTCGTCCGCAACGCTCTCAAAGAGAAGTTCGGCTACGCCAACGTGATGCAGATTCCGAAGATCGAAAAAGTCGTCATCAACATGGGCGTTGGCGAAGCCGTCAACGATCGCAAGAAAGTTGACGTCGCCGCTGCCGATCTCGCGCTCATCGCCGGTCAGAAGCCGGTCGTTACCCGCGCCCGCAAGGCCATCGCAACGTACAAGCTGCGCGAAGGCATGGCGATCGGCGCCAAGGTGACGCTCCGCGGCGACCGCATGTACGAATTCCTCGACCGGTTCGTCACGATCGCGCTGCCGCGCGTGAAGGACTTCCGTGGTCTGAACCCGAAGAGCTTCGATGGCCGCGGCAACTACGCGACCGGCCTGAAGGAGCATCTCGTGTTCCCTGAAATCGACTACGACAAAGTCGACAACGTTTTGGGCCTCGACGTGATCGTTTGCACGTCGGCCAAGACCGATGACGAAGCCCGTGAATTGCTCAAGGGCTTCAACTTCCCGTTCCGTAGCTAGAGGACCTCGGCACTCAAAGCCGAAAGGCCTTTGGAGGAGAAGAAATGGCAAAAGTCAGTTCGATCGAAAAGAACAACCGCCGCCGCAAGATGGTGGCGGAGCAAGCCCCGAAGCGTAAGCGCCTCAAGCTGCTCGCTAAGGACAAGACCAAGACGCCGGAAGAGCGTTTCGCTGCCCGCCTGAAGCTGGCCGAGATGCCCCGTAACGGCTCGAAGGTTCGCATCCGCAATCGCTGCGAGATCACCGGCCGCCCGCGCGGCAACTACCGCAAGCTCAAGATGTGCCGCAACCAGCTCCGCGAGCTGGCGAGCCAGGGCCGCATCCCGGGCATGGTCAAGTCGAGCTGGTAAGAGGAAGCATCAATGTCCGTGAATGATCCCATCGGCGATATGCTCACTCGCATCCGGAACGCCCAGATGCGTCGCCGTCCGAAGGTTGCGACCCCGGCCTCGAACCTCCGCGCGCGCGTCCTCGACGTTCTCGCCGAGGAAGGCTACATCCGTGGCTATAGCCGCGTCGAAATGAAGGGCGAACTCCCTCAGTTCGAGATCGAGCTCAAGTATTACAATGGCCAGCCGGCCATCCGTGAGATCGAGCGTATCTCGAAGCCGGGCCGCCGCGTTTATTCGCCCGTGAAGGGTATCCCGACGGTCGCCAACGGCCTCGGCGTCGCCATTCTGTCCACGCCGAAGGGCGTCATGTCGGACACGAAGGCGCGCGAAGCCAACGTCGGCGGCGAAGTCATCTGCAGTATTTTCTAAGGCTGGGGCTTTGGCCTCGGCGAAACAAGGTTTGAAGAAGCCATGTCGCGCATCGGTAAGAAACCCGTTCCGGTCCCGTCGAACGTAACGGCGACGATCACCGGTCAGACCGTCAAGATGAAGGGACCCAAGGGCGAACTCGCCTTTGTTGTTCCCGACGCTTTGAAGGTTCAGAGAACGGACGAAGGCATCGACGTCAGCCTTCTCGAAGACACCAAACTTGCACGCTCGAAGTGGGGCATGTCGCGCACTCAGATCGCGAACCTCATCAAGGGCGTGACGGACGGCTACAGCCAGGATCTCGAAATCCATGGCGTTGGCTTCAAGGCGTCCATGAAGGGCAAGGATACGCTGACCCTTTCGGTCGGCTACAGCCACGACGTCGTGCTGAAGATTCCGGCCGGTGTCGAGGTCAAGGTTGGCGGCGCCAAGCAGGAACTGGTCAACGTTTCCGGCATCGACAAGCAGGCGGTCGGCCAGGTGGCATCCGTCATCCGCGCCTCCCGCAAGCCTGAGCCTTACCAGGGCAAGGGTGTGCGTTATAAAGGCGAATACATCCTCCGCAAGGAAGGTAAGAAGAAGTAGGATCGGCACCGATGGCCAATATGAACCAAAAACTTGCGAACCGCCGTGCGCGCGTTCGCCGTGCCGTCAAGGCAGCCTCCAACGGCCGCCCCCGGCTTTCTGTTCACCGCTCGTCGGAGAACATCTACGCTCAGGTGATCGACGACGTGAAGGGCGTAACGCTCGCCGCTGCCTCGACGCTCGAGAAGGACGTCAAGGGTACGCTGAAGACCGGCGCCGACAAGGCGGCCGCTGCAGCCATCGGCAAGCTCGTTGCAGAACGCGCTGTCAAGGCTGGCGTCACCGAGGTCGTTTTCGATCGCGGCAGCTTCCTTTTTCATGGGCGCGTCAAGGCGCTCGCCGATGCCGCCCGTGAAGGCGGTCTGAAGTTTTAAGAGATACTCGAGAGGAACTAGATCGTGGCACGTGGACCCCAGAGAGAGCGTGGCAGAGACCGCGAGGAACGCGATAGCGAGTTTTCCGATAAGCTCGTGCACATCAATCGCGTTGCGAAGGTCGTCAAGGGCGGTAAGCGCTTCGGCTTCGCTGCGCTGGTCGTCGTCGGCGACCTGAAGGGCCGCGTCGGTTTCGGCCACGGCAAGGCGCGTGAAGTGCCGGAAGCGATCCGCAAGGCAACGGAAGGCGCCAAGCGCAACCTTCTCCGCGTGCCGCTGCGCGACGCTCGCACGCTTCATCACGACAGCGTCGGCCGTCACGGCTCGGGTAAGGTGATCCTGCGCTCGGCTCCGGCCGGTACGGGTATCATCGCCGGTGGTGCAATGCGCGCCGTCTTCGAGATGGTCGGCGTTCACGACATCGTCGCGAAGTCGATGGGCTCGACGAACCCTTACAACGTCGTTCGCGCCACGTTCGACGCGCTGAAGGCCCAGGAAAACCCGCGCGGCGTCGCAGCTCGTCGCAACAAGAAGGTTTCCGATATCGTATCGCGCCGTCGCGACGGCTCGTCGATTGCCGAAGCCGGCGCCGACGTCTGATAGAGAACAACGAAAGCGGCCGGTTGCGCCGTGCCGCTTTGCTATGGGATTTTGAGGTTACGACATGTCGAAGAAAACGATCACGCTGAAGCAGGTGCGCAGCCCCAACCGGCGCCCCGAGCGGCAGGCTGAGACGCTGATCGGCCTCGGGCTGAACAAGCTCGGTCGCACCTCGACGCTCGAAGATACCCCGGCCGTCCGCGGCATGCTGAAGAAAGTTCAGCATCTCGTCCAGGTCGAAGAAGGGAAATAACCTCGCTCGGCGGCCGGCTCCCGGAACGGGAGTCGCCGAGCGCAAGCAAAGAAGGATCTGGGTCCCATGCGGCTCAATGGCATTAAAGACAACCCCGGCGCCAAGAAAACGCGCGTCCGCATCGGCCGTGGTATTGGTTCGGGCCTCGGCAAGATGGGTGGCCGCGGCGGCAAGGGCCAGACGGCCCGTACCGGCGTCGCGATCGGCGGCTTCGAAGGCGGCCAGATGCCGTTGCATCGTCGTCTGCCGAAGCGCGGCTTCAACAAGTGGCGCCCGCAGGATTTCAACGAGATCAACGTCGGCTCGCTGCAGCAGGCCATCGAAGACAAGCGTCTCGACGGCTCCAAGCCCGTTGACCTTGCGACGCTGATCGAGGCCGGCATCGTTCGCCGCCCGAAGCAAGGCCTGCGCCTTCTGGGCGACGGCGAGATCAAGGCCAAGATCTCGATCACGGTCAACCACGCTTCCGCCAAGGCGAAGGAAGCGATCGAGAAGGCCGGTGGCACGATCACGCTGATCGAGCCGAAGGTCATCGCCGCTGACGAAGAAAAGCGGAAAAAGTCAGAGGCCAAGAAGGCTGCTCAGGGCAAGAAGCCCGGCGCCGCGAAATCGGAAGATTAATCGCGCGCCCGGCCGGAGCGGGGGACTGGTCCCGGCCGAGCGTTCGAGGCTGGAAGGCACTGGAAACGGCGCGTTCCGGACCCAAGTTGTGGTTGGGCCTGTCGGCCATCGCCACAACGGTTAGGAGAAGAGACCAATGGTTTCCGCTGCCGAGCAGCTTGCTTCGAACCTGAATTTCAGCGCCTTCGCAAAGGCGGAGGATTTGAAGCGGCGCCTGTGGTTCACGCTTGGTGCGCTGATCGTCTTCCGCCTGGGCACGTTCATTCCGCTGCCGGGCATCAATCCGGCCGCATTCGCCGAGACCTTCAAGTCTCAGGCGGGCGGCATTCTCGGCATGTTCAACATGTTCTCGGGCGGTGCGCTTCAGCGTCTCGCCATTTTCTCGCTGAACATCATGCCGTACATCTCGGCGTCGATCATCATGCAGTTGATGAGCTCGATTTCGCCGAAGCTCGAAGCCCTCAAGAAAGAGGGTGAGGCGGGCCGCAAGCAGATCAACCAATATACGCGCTACCTGACGGTTGTGCTCGCAGCGCTCCAGGCTTACGGCATCGCCGTCGGTCTTGAAGGCTCGCGCAACGCCGCCGGCGCTGTCGTCATGGATCCCGGCCTGTTCTTCCGCGCCACGACCGTTATCACGCTGGTCGGCGGTACCGTGTTCCTGATGTGGCTCGGCGAGCAGATCACGCAGCGCGGCGTCGGTAACGGCACGTCGCTGATCATCTTCGCCGGTATCGTAGCGGGCCTTCCGGGCGCGCTGGTACAACTTTTCGAGCTGTCGCGTACCGGCTCGATCTCGCCTGGCATTCTCGTGTTCTTCCTGGCGCTCGCTCTGGCGGTCGTCGCGGCCATCGTCTTCTTCGAGCGCGCCCAGCGGCGTCTGCTCGTCCAGTATCCGAAGCGACAGGTCGGCAACAAGATGTTCCAGGGCGAGGCTTCGCACTTGCCGCTGAAGCTCAACTCGTCGGGCGTTATTCCGCCGATCTTCGCCTCGTCGCTGCTGTTGCTGCCGATCACGGTTGCCCAGTTTACGGCAGGGCAGGGCCCGGAATGGCTCAACGAGGCGGTCGCCGCGCTCGGTTCAGGCCAGCCGCTCCACATGCTTGTGTACGCGCTGCTGATCCTGTTCTTCGCGTTCTTCTACACCGCGGTTGTGATCAACCCGAAGGAGACGGCCGACAATCTGCGCAAGTACGGCGGCTTCCTGCCCGGTATCCGCCCTGGGGACAAGACCGCCGAGTATATCGACTATGTTCTGACCCGCATCACCGTCGTCGGCGCACTCTATCTGGCAGCAGTCTGCGTTCTCCCTGAGATCCTGACGTCCTACGCCGGCATCCCGCTCTACTTCGGTGGCACCTCGCTGCTGATCGCCGTCAGCGTCACGATGGATACTGTCGCTCAGGTCCAAAGCCACCTGATCGCCCAGCAATACGAAGGCCTCATCAAGAAGGCCAAGCTTCGCGGGGCGCGCCGATGATCCTGATGCTGTTGGGCCCGCCAGGCGCGGGCAAAGGGACGCAGTCGCAGATCATTTCCGAGAAGCTCGGACTGCCTCAGCTTTCCACCGGCGATATGCTCCGCGCGGCCGTGAAAGCCGGAACGCCGGTCGGCCTCAAGGCGAAGAAGATCATGGCGGAAGGCGGCCTCGTCAGCGACGAGATCGTGATCGGCATCATCGCCGACCGCATTTCCGAGCCGGACTGCGCCAAGGGCTTCATTCTGGATGGTTTTCCGCGCACGCTGCCCCAGGCCGATGCGCTGGACGATCTGCTGAAGTCGAAAAACCGCCATATCGATTGCGTGATCGAGCTGAAGGTCGACGACACCAAGCTCGTCGAGCGGATCGAGACCCGCGCTCGCGAAACGCTTGCGGCAGGCGGCACAGTCCGCGCCGATGACAACG
>Ga0123399_1038616_pt1 | contig 16806 bp, 13 predicted proteins | sample T5LHNH4metaT_FD_89927 | JGI IMG/M metagenome (GOLD analysis project Ga0123399, IMG submission 89927) | Methane-oxidizing artificial microbial communities from Washington, USA to study methane cycling - T5-LHNH4 metaT (Metagenome... | ecosystem: Engineered > Modeled > Simulated communities... | reverse complement strand
TTTTTTTGTCGGTATTGAGGATATGATGGTAAAGCCAATTGACCATATAATCCATCAGGTCCACTGAGATGGCGTTAACATCGGCCTGGACTTCGAGTTGGACCACCATCATTTTTGCTACAAATTCTTCATGTTCTGCTTTATGTATGGCATGCATCGTTGGATTGAAATTTGCCTCCGACATCAGCTGATCTTCGTGCTGAAAGTGGTATACCGTGTAATCAATCAAGCCGTTTACAATTTTGATGATGGTGTCGCGGTCGGCGCCGATGGCGACAGCTTCGTCTAATTGGTTAGTTAAATCGATAAGATGTTTATGTTGCTTGTCAACGGATTCTATACCTAGCACCAGTTGATTGTTCCAATTCAAAATGGCCATATCGTTTGCAAGAAATTTAAGAAGGAGACTCTATGCATTATGGCACAATCCTTTAATGACATATTTTTTCCTGTTTAATGCAGGGTAAGGATTTGGTCGGCAAACTGTCGCCCGCTGTCAGTACAATGTGCAGCTTGGTCAATTGAAACGTTGAGTAGGGTAAGCGCGGTGCAAATGGGTTCGTGTTCCTCCAGAGCGGATTTACCCGGTTGTTCAGTATTGACGATCAACAAGTTGGCGGTATAGACCAGTAATCCGAGCGACTTGGTTGTAGCGGACTCAGGATAGTTTTCATGTTGCTCAATGGCTTCTTGAATCTCCTGAGGAAAATTCCAGTATTGTGCGGCTTTGCCGCCTATGATCGTATGATTAAACCCTAAGATCTTTTGTTCTTCCTCGATCCCGAATTTTTCAGACATTTTAACCAGTTGGCTGAATTCGTCAGGAAAAAGCATGACAATCACCAAGTCTCCGATGTCATGTAACAATCCGGCTGTAAAGGCAAAATCAGGACTGGTAAATGTACAGTTTGCAAGTTGCCGGGTGCATTCGGCAACGGCCATGCTGTGATGCAGGAACAGGTCATAGTTAAAATCTTTATGTTGCTCGGGCAATATTCTTGAAAAACATAGACTCATCAGCATGTCTTTGATTCGGTTAATGCCCAGTAACACAATGGCTTCGCGCAATGAACCTATTTCCCTGGACATGCCGTAGAAAGGTGAATTGGCAATGCGTAAAATCCGAATCACTATTGATGGGTCCTGACCAATCTTATCAACCAGCAAAGTTAAATTTTGCTTGCCGTTAATTTGCTGTAACGCTTCCATAAGCAGTGTCGGCATTGAGGGCAAATTCGCCAAACATGCAAATTTGTTTTTTAGGGTGGGCATTTCAGCTCTCCTTTAATGGCGACAAGACAATAATGATGCCTTTCGATTGGCTGATATCTCCCATTGTGTTTATTAGCACTCGTATGGAAACGCCTTCATTCAAGGTTACGATTTCGTCGTCAAGTTGTACAAGGTCGCCAGGATAGATTTTTTGCAATAATTGTAAAAGCACCTCGGGTAAAGCGTCACCCGCCATAAGGCCGAGTAGGCAAGTGCCGGGAGGTTGGCCGAATATTTCTTCGGCGCATTTGTTGGAGACTACTATCATATTCTGTTCGTCGATACCAATAATGCCTATCGGTAAATGCTCAAGGATTTCCTGTGAAATTTGCAATAAATTAATGCTGTGTATAATTTCGTGGGATTTATCGACTACTTTTTGTTCAAGATTCTGATTCAGTGTGGAAAGTTTGTCATTGGCAGAGCGAAGTTCCCGGCTTAAACGCAAATTTTCCTGTTCCATTTCATAGTACTGAAATGCCTCGCGAATGTTATCCCGGAGCAAGTCATCATCCCAGGGTTTAGTTAGAAATTTACAAATCGCACCTTCGTTAATGGCGCTGGTGACTGATTCGAGTTCGGTATAACCGGACAATACAATGCGTAATGTCTTGGGATAAAGTAATTTAACTTTACGTAGGAATTCCACGCCGGTCATGTGCGGCATGCGTTGATCGGAAATGATGACGCCCACTTCGTGCTCCGCCAATAAGGCAAGACCTTCTTCGCCGTTATTGGCGGTCAGGATGCTATAGCCATCAGGCCGTAAAGTGCGCTTAAGGGCATTAATGATGTTGACTTCATCATCTACCAGCAGAATGGTGCGTGAAATTTGTGATAATTCACTCATGAATGGATCTCTAAAAATTGTATTTCAGCGCCCGCCACTAGTGGAGGAGGGCTTCGAAAAATTCAAAAATCAGGACGTCTTATGCAGAATCACAACGGGTTCCAGGCAGAACGTGGAAACGAATGTATTTATATAAAATCTTGCTGATTTTTGAGCTCTTAGATTTAGACGCGGTCTTGGTATATTAGACTTAGCGTCTCGGCAGAGTCGAAAGTGTCAATCATAATAGTTGCTTAGATTAATGATAATTGAGCGATCCGGCCGCACGTTTATCTTGATAATATCAGGCTGTTCTGCTTCCAAGGCATTGAGTATAGCACCTTTTTTCTCCGGTAGAGGAATTGCCTGCCGGTGTGTTATCTGCTGCGTGATCAAGTATGTGATACTGCACCGGTTGATGCCAAGGGTTGCTGGAAATGGAAGTTAGCGGTATCAATTGTGTGAATGATTGTCGCCATGCTACCGAAAAATCCTACGATGTATGACGAGTTCGGGTGTTTGAGCGCAACGGATTTCAATCGTTTAGCGGGGGATTTTCTTGCTGGAGACAGGTGGTTGGTTTGAGTCAGAGGATTCAGCCTCAAAATTCGTGCCGAATCCTCTTGTTTGTTTAGCGAGCCCAATACTTCATGGCTGATTTGGATGACTATCTTTGGTAACCATCGCTCATTCCATTGCCCAGAAAAGAACCGGCGGCGGCACCCAGTCCGGTAGCAATAGGATCGCCGCTACCCAGTTCATAGCCGAAAACACTGCCTATCACGCCTCCCGCCAATCCCTGATGGGAGCGTGGATCGGCTGAATACTGCGCCTGCCGCTGATAATAATTAACCTGGGGCTGGGGATAATAATTAATTTGTGGCGCCGGGTAATAGTTGACCTGCGGTTGCGGGTAATAGTTTATTTGCGGTTGAGGATAATAGTCGTCGTGATGGTGATGGCCATGATGATGCCCCCAACCGTGACCATGGTGTCCCCAGTCATCGTCATCAGCGTAGGACATAGGTGAAAACAGGATTACAACGGCGGTTAATTGAATTAAAAAGAGTAACTTTTTCATGGGATTTTTCTCTCTAAATTATTGGGTTTGTTGTTAAGTTAACAAAATCAAGCGTGCCGGTTAAACAGATACGTCATTAAAATCAAATCGGGTTAGCGTCTTCCAGCGACGCCATTGCCGAGATAAGAACCTGCGGCGGCGCCCAGTCCTGTAGCAATAGGGTCGCCGTTACCTATTTCGTAGCCTAAAACGCTACCTACAACACCACCGGCCAAACCTTGGTGAGAGCGTGGATCCTGATAGTTTGAATACCGGGGCTGCTCAGGATAATACCTCGGCCCTTCGGAATGATGGTTGCGGTGTCCTCTGCCGTGACCATGACCTTCTCCCCCAGATGCGTAGGATACAGATGAATAAATAATTGCAATCATAAACAGTGGGCTTAAAAAGAACGATTTTTTCATGAGTATCTTCCTTAAATAATTGATTTAATATTAGGTCTGGATTGAGCCGGCAAAGACGGTTGGCCACTGATAAACTTTGGATTCATATTATTCGCCTTAACCTTAATGGCCGCTTAACAAATGCAATCGTTTGATGGGTGTTAAAGCCCATTCTCGAATCACAATATCGCCAATTAATTGCCGGAATAATTCCGCTGTGTCGCTTATAATAATAGCTTACTTGAATCAATATTTACCCAATCTTAATGGCATCTTAATAAATGGAACAGTTTATCCCCGGTCAACGCTGGATTAGTAACACCGAGTCTGAACTCGGCTTAGGTCTTATTCTTGATGTAGCGCACAAGCGGGTCACAGTGCTTTTTTTGGCGTGTGACGAAAAGCGCATGTATGCGCAAGATAACGCACCGTTAACACGCGTCCGGTTTTCGGCAGGCGACGTTATCGAGTCGATTGATGAGTACAAAGTGATCGTCACCGGTTTAACTGAGCAGGATGGCTTGATTACCTATCTAGGTAAGGATGAGGATGGACAGGAAGTTCAGCTGGATGAGGTAGAACTGAATCATCATATTCAATTTAACAAGCCCCAGGATCGGTTGTTTATCGGGCAAGTCGATCCTACTGCCTGGTTTTTGCTGCGTTATGAAACCTGGCGCAGATTGCAACAACATCAGCAATCGCCGGTTAAAGGCTTGCTGGGCGGCCGTGCCTCGCTTATTCCTCACCAGTTGTTTATTGCGCATGAATCGGCTAACCGGTCTGCGCCACGCATCATGTTGGCCGATGAAGTGGGTCTGGGTAAAACTATCGAAGCTGGTTTGATTTTGCACCATCGGCTGATTAACGGCTTGAGCGGCCGGGTCTTGATTATCGTGCCGGAAACGTTGTTGCATCAATGGCTGGTGGAAATGCTCCGGCGCTTTAATCTGCGATTTAGTATTTTTGACGAGGCGCGTTGTCTCGATACCTATGCTGAAGACGACATGCTCGCTGAAGCGGAACCGGATGATGACGTTGCCGATAATCCGTTTTTAACCGAGCAATTGATTCTATGCAGCCAGGGCTTCTTTTCCAACTACCCGCGCCGCCAACAACAGGCCATAGCGGCGGGTTGGGATATGGTGATTGTCGACGAAGCCCACCATCTGGAATGGAGCGAACAAGCGCCCAGTCCCGACTACCTGTTTGTCGAACAACTCGGCCGGATTTCCCCCAGCCTGATATTGTTGACAGCTACGCCGGAGCAATTGGGCAAGGAAAGTCATTTTGCACGGTTAAGATTGCTCGATCCCGACCGGTTTTACAGCTTCGCCGCTTTTGTGGAAGAAGAGCGCTTGTTCGAGCCGGTGGCTAACGCGGCCAAGTTGTTGCTGGCAGAGGAAGCGTTGAATGAAGCCGCGCAGCAACATTTAACCGTGCTGCTCAAAGATGACAATGTCGACGGCTTGCTGAAAAATCTGAATGATCCTGAACAATCGGCGGCGGCACGCGATGCCTTGATTAAGGTATTGCTGGATCATCATGGCACCGGGCGGATTTTGTTTAGAAACTCGCGGCAAACCGTGCAGGGTTTTCCCGAGCGGGAACGTTATGGATATGCCTTAACCGGATCGGCTAATGTCGATGATTTGCAACAAGATCCGCGCTACGTATGGCTGGTGGACAAGGTTAAACAGCTGGCTGGTCAAAAAGCCCTGGTGATTTGCAAACAGGCGCAAACCGCGATCGATCTGGAGCAAACCCTGAAAAATCGCGCCGGTATTGCTTCGGCGGTGTTTCATGAAGGCATGAGCATTATCGAGCGCGACCGGGCGGCGGCTTACTTTGCCGACCCGGACAGCGCGGCGCGGCTGTTGATCTGTTCCGAAATCGGCAGTGAAGGCAGGAATTTTCAGTTTGTGCATCATTTGATACTGCTGGATTTGCCGACCAATCCCGATTTATTGCAACAGCGCATAGGCCGTCTTGATCGTATCGGCCAGAAACATATTATCCAGATTCATGTGCCGTATCTGGAGCATACCGAGTGTGCCGTGTTGTACCGTTGGTATGACGAAGGCCTGAATGCATTTGCCTGCAACAGTTCATCAGCCCAGCGGGTTGCCGATTTGTTGCACGATGAACTGGCGGCGGTTTTGGATAGTAAAAACCCAGCCGATATTGATGCACTTATCGCCCAGACCCAAACACTCAGCGTCGAACTTGAAGCGCAAATGCATAACGGTCGCGATCAATTGCTGGAGTTGAATTCCTGTCGCAAGGAATTGGCCGATGAGCTTATCGAGCAGCTGAATAGCTACGAGAAAGAAGGGGTGCTTTGGCCTTATATGGAAGACGTCTTTGAATGCTACGGCGTGGATACCGAGTTTCATTCACCCGATTGCTTTATTGTCCGTCCCAGCGACCATTTACGCGTTTCGCATTTTCCCGGATTGACTGAAGACGGCTTGACTCTGACCGTTAACCGGCAGATTGCGCTGGCGCGGGAAGACATGCAGTTCATGACCTGGGAACATCCGCTGGTCACTGCGTCGATGGATATGGTGCTGTCCAGTGAGACCGGCAACGCCGCGATCAGCGTAATCAAGCATAGCGATCTTAAAGCCGGGCAGTTTTTTCTGGAATGTCTGTTTATTGTCGAGTGCAGCGCGCCTGCCGAATTGCAAATCGGACGGTTCCTGCCTCATACCCCGATTCGGGTCTTGATCGATCAAAACCAAAAGGATGTAAGCGCGGACATTGATCATCGCGATTTGGTTGAAGTCGGCATCAAGTTTGATAAACATAAAATCATTGCCTTTTTGAACAGCCAGCGTCCGCACCTCATCAATATCTTGAGCGTGGCCGAGCAAAAGGCCAAAACCGATATGCAGCAGTTAGTCGATGAGGCGACCCAAGCCATGCTGGAATCGCTAAGCAATGAGATCAAGCGTCTGGTCAGGCTGAAAAAAGTCAATCCGACCATCAGGACCGAAGAAATCGAGCAGTTAAAGGATATGACCATGCTGGCGCATGAAAACATCCAGGCCGCGCAGCTAAGACTGGATGCGGTGAGGTTTGTGATTACCAGTTGATGTTGAAGATTTACCGCGAACGAAGCTAAAAGGATTCACCACGAAGGCACGAAGGACACGAAGAAAAATATAAAATTTCGTAATCTTCGTGTTTTCGTGGTGAGTTAAAAACGCTTTGTTGAAAATGATGGCAATGCATTAAACCCCAATCTATCCAATAAATTATGATAAATATCGGCAAAATAAATAAGCTGAATGTAGTTAAACAACAAGGCGCTGATGTCTACCTTGATGACGGCACCTCCGGAAAAGTGCTGCTGGCGGATAGAAAACTGCCCGCCAACTGTAAGGTCGGCGATAGTCTGGACGTATTTGTTTATGTGGATTCGGAAGGCCATCTGGCCGCCACCGCCAAAAAACCGTTAGCCGAGGTGGGTGATATTGCCTGGCTGAAAGTCGTGTCGCTTAATTATGTGGGTGCATTTCTGGATTGGGGGCTGCCTAAAGACTTGCTGGTGCCGTTCAGTGAACAATACCATGAGATGGAAGTAGGGCGCTCTTACCTGGTCAAAGTGTTTCTCGACGACAAAAATCGCATCGCCGCGACCACCAAGATTGATAAAGTGCTCAGCGATGAATCGGTCGATTTCGAAGTCGGCCAAAAAGTGTCGCTGATCATCGCCGATGCCTCTGATTTGGGCATCAAAGCGATCATCAACAATAGCCATTGGGGCATGTTATATCAAAACGAGTTGTATCAGCCGGTCAGGAAAGGCCAGAAACTGGACGGCTACATTAAGCAGATACGGGAAGATCGTAAAATCGACCTCAGCCTGCATCAGCCGGGATACGGCAAAGTCGTATCGCTCACTGACAGCATTATAGCCAAGCTGAAAGCCAATAACGGCGAGTTGATGCTAAACGATAAAAGCCCTCCGGAAGCCATTTATGCAACATTCGGAGTGAGTAAGAAAGTATTTAAACAGGCGATCGGCGCACTGTATAAGCAGCAATTAATCACCATTGATAAAAGCGGAATCAAGCTTGTTGGTTGATAATCGTCAGGCACAATATCCCACCTAAGTGAACGCTGTATGGCTAAGATCAGAACCCATTACGACAATTTAAATGTGTCGCGCAATGCACCTGTAAGCGTTATCAAGGCCGCTTATAAAGCACTTTGCCAGAAATATCATCCCGATAAATATATCGGCGGGCATGAAGAAGCGCTACGGATAATGAAAAGTATCAATAGCGCTTATGCGGTGTTATCCGATTCCGGAAAAAGAGCCGAGCATGATCAATGGATAGACCGGCAAGAAAGGAAACGCGCGACCGATGATGCGCAGCGGATAATGACAATTATTAGCCAAAGCTATGGGGCTCCACCGGTAACGGCCACAAAAAATCCCCCCGCCTACCTTGCAACGATCAATAAACTCAGGGAAAAGGTCAGCTCGGTCGGCAATAAGGTGCGGCTTGGCAGTACCCGGATATTCAACAAAATAAACGTGGCTCTTTGGTGTAAGGGTGTTGTCGGCATCGTATTGGCGGCAACTATTTGGTATGTAGTTGACTTACAAACAACGACGGCACCGGTTAATCAAGATGTCGCGGACAGGCTGCAAAAAGCCAATCAACTGCTTAAACAGGGCCAAGTGGTCAAAGCGTTGCCGCTTTATTTGCCGCTGGCTGAGCAGGGCAATGTAGATGCGCAGTTTCAAGCAGGCATGATCTACGCGATGGGAAAGGGTATCGCCGAGGATGATAAACAGGCGGCCGGCTGGCTTGGCAAAGCCGCCGGACAGGGGCATAGGGAGGCGCAAACCAAACTCGGCTTTATGTATGCGACCGGAAAAGGCGTGGCGCAAAATTATAATACGGCCGTTGATTGGTTTTACAAAGCTGCAGAACAAGGCGATGTCACTGCGCAATATAATCTGGCCCTGATGTACGCATCAGGGCAGGGGGCTGCTAAGGATAATAGCCTGGCTTTTTCCTGGTACAACAAGGCGGCTGCACAGGGCGATCCCCGCGCCCAATATAAGTTGGGCGATATGTACGCAAATGGCTTGGGAATGGAAAAAAACAACAAGCAGGCGACCGATTGGTATCGCAAGGCGGCAAAACAGGGTTTGGCGGAGGCAATCGCCGCTCTAGAAAAATTGGAAAGTAGTGAGTAGCGGCACGATTCGCCCCCCACTTACTACTTTTCCACTACCTGCTTTTCAAGGTTTGTTTCATCTCCGGCAGCGGCATGCCGATATGATAGCCTTGGGCGTAATTGATACCCATATCCTTGAGCGCCTCCCAAATATCCTGATTTTCGACAAATTCGGCAACGGTGAGAATGTCGATGTCCTGGCATAACCGGGACAGGTTATGCACCAATGCGTAATCCACTTTGGAGGTCAGTATGTTGCGTACGAACGCCCCATCAATCTTGACGTATTCAAAACGCAATTCACGCAAATAATGAAACGAATTATAGCCGGTGCCGAAATCGTCCAGGGCAAAGGCAAAGCCTTTGCGGCGCAAATTGGTCAGGAACCGGCGCATGTTGGTCATATCGCCAATCGCATCGCGTTCCAGTAATTCAAAGACAATGCTTTCGGGGGGGAGTTCCAGTTTCTGGCAGAGTTCTTCGGCATAACCTAAAATGCCGCGGCCTTGAATTTCCTGCACCGATAAATTGATAAAGATTTTCGCGTTTGCCTCCGGGCGGTTGGCATCCATGCAAGCGCGTTTAGCGGCAAAAGAGTTGTTGATCATGGCGAGGTCGAGTTCACGCGCCAGGCCATATTTGTCAATGGTTTCGATAAACATCGCCGCCGAAGTCGTTTCTCCCGTTGGGGATTTAAGCCGGGCCAGCGTTTCAAAGGCAAATAACTCGCCGGATTGGCAGTTAACAATCGATTGATAATAGGGGACGATGCGCCCTTCCTTTAAGGCTTCGCGCAGGTTTTCCGCATTATCGCGCGTTTCGCGAATACTGACGCGTGTTTCCGTTGCGTCAAAGGTACAGACGCTATCTTTACCCATGTCCTTGGCTTTGTACATGGCGGCATCGACCCCCTCCAACAGGGTATCTATGGTTTGCCCATCAATGGGATAGCTGCTCACGCCGATGGAGACGGTTAAATGAAAACGGTTGCCTTGTGACGATGTTATAGCCATTTCCCGTAGCGCACGGCTTACATTTTCGGCGACTACCCGCGCGCCTTCGGGGCCTGTTTCAGTCAGGATAATGGCGAACTCATCCCCGCCGATGCGGGCGCACAAATCGCCATTGCGAGTATGCTCAAGCAGGGCGTCGGCGATTGCGCACAGCGCGGTATCGCCGGTGGGGTGCCCGTAGGAGTCGTTAATGTCCTTGAAGTCGTCCAGATCGAGCATCAAGACACTAAACTCATGTTTATGGCGCTCGGAACGACCGATTTCGTAGTGCAATATGTCATTAAACTGGCGGCGGTTGTGCAACCCGGTAAGGGGATCATGCACTGCGTAGTATTCAAGTTCCAACAGCGTACGCGATAACACCTTGCTGGACCCCACCACCATCACCATGACCGCAAGTATTGCGCGGATGACGCTGGCTTCTTGCGCGGATAGGTTGTTTTCAGCGGCGTAAGCGACCCCCAGTAAGCCTGCCAAATTGGGTGAATGATCAGGTACGGGCACACTGATCATGCGAATATTGAGATCTGTTTTGGTTTTGATTTCGGCTCCACACTGGATATTGAATTCTTCAATATCCAGTGCCGAATCGGCGGGCAAGCCGATACTTTGAAGCATCTGTTGACTCAGTAAGCCGCGCGCCTGTGCGCGTACCTCGTCCGAGCACTGGCCCAGGTAATACAAATAGAGGGATAAGCCATTCGCTTCTGCAAAGGCGATGTAAAAAAAGTTAAACGGGAAAATGGCGTAAAAATCCGCCAGAATTTCCTGTACAAACTCTTTCCATTGCGAGATGTGTTCGTGCGACAGGATGATCCGTTCCAATACCCGGCTTTGTCGTTCCAGTAAGTCTTTTTCAATCAAGACGGAAGACAGCTCAAGCAAGGTTTGATTAAACTCGATCATCAGGTTCTGGATGTGCTGATCGCTCGATGCCCACTGCTGACTGCGTTGCCGGAATAATAAGTCAAGACTTTGATCCAGCCGGGAGCAGGTATCAATGACCTGTGAAATCGTTGGGATCATGGCAATCATGGCGGCAGAGTCGTCGGTAGCCATAGTCGCCATGGCCGCTACTAATTTACTGACAATCTCTTGATGCATGTTATGGTTAAGTTCGGATAAACCTATTGCATAACGTTGGGTGTGAGTTTGATTTTCCAGGATTTCGGCAATCTGGCTGATAATTCTCAAGCGCAAGGCTTCCAGATGAGTGGGCTGCGATAGATAACTCATAATCAGTCCTCAGGCGGAAAGTGCCCGCCAGGTTGCATGATATCAACGCCGCATTGCAGGTCTTTGAGCCAGTCTAGAAAATCCTGCACCGCAGCGTCCCGGTAAATCGGGCCGTGTTGCGGGGCGATCATCGCAATATCCAGGTCGGCAATGGTGTCCAACCAACAGCGTATCGCTTTGTTAGAGCACATATAGCGGCGGTGAAAGCCCTTGATATAGGGGATGTGAGCGGCAAAATCATCTACAAATGCTTCGTTTTTATCTACGGGTAGCATTGCCGCGCCGATGTCGCCGGTGAACAGGATTTTAGAAATCGGGTCATAGACATTAATCTGGCCTTCGGAATGCAGAAAATGCGCGGGTACGATTTTTAGTTTAAAACCCGGTGCCGGCTCGCAATCCTTGCCTTCGTTGGGCACCCCGATAAATCGCGTCATGTCTTTTAAACCGTAATGGGGCAAAAAGCGTATCCAGATGCTGGAAACATAGACGGGCGAGTGACACAGTTCCAGCCAGGTTGACAGACCGCCGACTATATCAGGGTCTTGATGAGACAGAAAAATGGCTTTAATTTGCTCCGGCCCTACGTAGCGCAACATTTCCGCCAGTACCCGAGGCATGACCCCAAAACCGCCTGGATCAAGTAACACGCCGTCATTATGGTGTGTGATGAGGTACTGGTTGGAACGTATGCCGTCCTCTTCGCCCGGTTCACTCTCGTTGAGTAAAATAAAACGGTGATCAATGGATTCAAATAATTTAATGTTGCGCATATTTTCCCTAATCTTCTGGCAGGCTGGAATTTTTATATTTTCCCTAGTTTACTTCAGGTTATTTCAAAAAGTATAGGTATAGTCTTTTTTTAATAAATAAGATTGGAAAATCGTGTATTGCCGACGCAAAACTGATGTTAAAAAATAGTCATGGGCTAGGCGATCGGCGATAAGACGGTGTGCCGAGAAATAATCGGCACACCGCGCTACGCATGCTCCATGCATTGCTGCTCGTGGGGGGGATTGCTTCTTATCCGTGCAGTTGTTTACCGGTTTTATTGCCGCTAACCAGAAGCGGTAACGCAAGAATGGCAAGGCACATTAGCCATACCATCAGTTGACAATTGGTTACGGAAAAAACAAAAGCGATGCCAAGTCTCTCGCCGACATTAGGATAAGCAAGGATAAAGTCGCGGCTTATCAGGAAGGCTTTGGTTTCCCAGATAATAAGAGTCAAGCCTACGGCCAGCAAGGCGTAGCCCATTATCTTATCCTGATCGGCCTTGGCCTTAAGGTGTCCAGCCAATCGGTTAATCTCAATGACCTTTAGCGACCACGGACGTTCAGTCATATAGCTGATGAGCATTAAGCCGAAGATACCTATAACAGGGATGTAAACGGCTACCGTGGGGAAACTGATATAACGCCCATTTATTGCCAGGCCGAAGGTTTTATAAACGGCATAGCCGGCAAACAGCATGCAGAGAGTGTATATCCAGGCGCCGAATTTTGGGTTGGCGGCCTTGTTGGCTAACAGGCCGTAGCCGCGCTGCAATATCAATCCGGCCAAGATGGCGTTTAAGCCCACGATTAACAGGGTCTGAAAACGCTGCCAGTCGCTATAACTGGTGTACCACAGGTTTTCGAGCATGTTGGGCAGCAAAAAAGACAGCAGTTGCGAGAAGGCCAAGAAAAACGCTAGACGCATTGTGGATAAAGCTTTTAACGATTTCCAGCCGAAGGCAACGATGATCAGGAACAGTATCGTTGACGCGATAACGCCGTTAAGCCAATCAGGATTTTCGTAGACCTTGCCGGTTAAAGGGAAAACCTCTTTACGATCAACCGAAAAAAGCCCCCAGTTAGCGCCAACCACGCCTTCAAGTTCGCTTTTCCATGATTGGTTAAAGGCTTCGACAATGTTGTAATCGAAGCCGTTTTTAGTGGCGACTTTAATTAATGCGCGGATGAATTTCGCTTCGTTGACCACGCTCGGCACCGACCAGCCGCGTTGACGGCCTTCGCCCGGCCATCCCGATTCGCCGATCAGTATGGGTTTGCCGGGAGCAATGGTGTCGGCCTCCTGCTGAACCTGCTTGAAAATACGTTCGATATGCGCCGGTGCCTGGTCTACGGTGATAGGTTCGTCTTCCCAGTAAGGCAGAATGTGGATGGTAATAAAATCCACTTCCTTGATTAATTCCGGGTATTTCATGTACATGGACCATACATCCGCATAAGAAACCGGTTGTTTAACCGACCGCTTTACTTCCCGTATGTATTCAATCAGCTTTTCCGGTTTCAGGTCGCCGCGCAACAATACTTCGTTGCCGACGATAACCCGCTTGACTACATCGGGGTTTGCGTTGGCGGAACGGATGACTTCGGCGATTTCCGCTTGATTGTCTTCTTTAATATTGCCCAGCCAAGCGCCTTGAATCATCTTCAAACCATGCTTTTGCGCTAACGATGGAATGATCTGCATACTGCCTTCCGCACTGGCATAGGTGCGGATAGAGTGGGTTGTTTCACCCATCAAACGCAAGTCAGCGTCAATTTGTTCGGGCGTCGGAAATTTTTCATCCAAGGGTCCTTGGCCTTCCCGAAACGGCGCGAATGATAGGCTGTTGAGTTTTCCTGATGGGACGTCCGGCCCTACATCTTGGGGTAAGTTGATTGACCAGCTCAGCAAGCCGTTGAGCAAAACAACCAATAAAGCGAATGAAGCAATTTTCATAAATAAAAGTAAGTAGGGGTTGTGAGTCGTGAGTGGCGAGTGGCGAGTGGTGGCTGTGTGATTTTCACTCTCCACTCACTATTTTCTACTCCCCGCTTTTCATCGCTCATCATCTCATAATTACCACTTTTTGAATACGGGCAGCGGTGTTGAGAAGGCTGGCGGAAATCGATTTTTTACCGCTTAAACTACGCAAACCATGAGCAGTTCAGCTAAAATGCGATTCTTTTTGCTTTTGTAATCTTATGGCTAAAGATATTCGTATTGAAAGATGGAGCGGTCCGGCTCTGGAACAATTTATCCCGGAACTGGCGCGGCTCAGAATTGAAGTGTTTCGCGACTTCCCGTATTTGTATGACGGGGATATCGATTATGAAAAAAAATATTTACAGACTTATATTAATTGCCCCGAAAGCGTTATTGTCATCGCTTTTGATGGCGATAAAGTGGTCGGGGCATCGACAGCCATCCCGATGAAATATGAAACCGATGAACTGAAAAAGCCGTTTCTCGACCAGGGTTACAATCTTGACGAGGTGTTTTATTGCAGTGAATCGGTGCTGGACAAAAATTATCGCGGCCTGGGTATCGGCGTGCGTTTTTTTGAGGAGAGGGAAGCTCACGCGAAAGATTTGGGCGGCTTCAAGTATATTTGTTTTTGTTGTGTAGAACGGCCTGTAGATCATCCCAGACGACCGGCCGATTATGTGCCGTTGGATCAATTCTGGAACAAACGTGGCTACGTCAAACATCCTGAGCTTAACACAACCTATATCTGGAAAGATCTGGATGATATTAATGAAACGCCTAAACCCATGACCTTTTGGCTGAAACATGAACGTTAAAATTGCGACCGCCCAATACGACATCAGTTTTCTGGAAAACTGGTCTTCGTATCAAAGCAAAGTTGAACGCTGGGTTGTTGAAGCGGCTGAACAGGATGCGAAAATTCTGCTTTTTCCCGAGTATGCCAGTATGGAGCTGGCCTCGCTATTCGGCGAGGCCGTTTATTCATCGTTAAGCCGGCAGCTGGCCGCCATGCAGTCATTGCTTGATGATTATCTGGACTTGTTCCGGAGCTTGGCTAAAAAATACCAATGCATCATCCAATCGGGTACGTTTCCGGTAAAAACAGCTTCCGGCGCTTATCGAAACCGGGCTTACCTGTTTATGCCGGACGGCCAGATTGATTATCAGGATAAACTGATGATGACCCGTTTTGAAAACGAGCAATGGCTGATTCAGAAAGGTGAGGAATTAAGGTATTTCGATACCGAATACGGAAGAATCGCCATCAACGTTTGCTATGACAGCGAATTTCCGATGCTGGCCAGAAAGCAGGTCGAAGCCGGGGCGAACCTTATTTTAGTGCCCAGTTGCACCGATACGCTTGCCGGTTATCATCGCGTTAAAATAGGTTGTCAGGCAAGAGCCTTGGAAAACCAGTGCTATGTCGCTCAATCCACACTGGTAGGCGATGCGCCGTGGTCTGAAGCCGTGGATGTCAATATCGGCGCGGCGGCTATCTATACGCCTGTGGACCGCGGTTTTCCCGATAACGGCATTCTGGCGGAGGGCAAGCTCAATGCCGTGCAATGGGTCATTGCCGAAGTATCGCTCAGTGCTTGCGGTACAGTTCGGGAACAAGGGCAGGTCTTTAACTATAGAGATTGGCCGTTGCAAAACGTATTTAATGTGTAACCGATAGATCGCGCAATTTCATAGTAACTTATTCACCACGAAGACACGAAGAACACGAAGTTTTTATCTTAGCTATGCTTCGTGAACTTCGTGTCTTCGCGGTAAAAAACATCAATTAAAAATGGCCTCAAAAGAATAGCCGTTAAATTCCAGAATTTCTTTCATTCTTTTTAAGGCATCCATTTGAATCTGTCTGACCCGTTCCCGGGTTACGCCCAGCTCTTGAGCGACTTGCTCAAGGGTTGAGCCTTCATAACCGCAAAGTCCATAGCGACGGCAAATGACTTCGCGCTGTTTTTCGGAAAGTTGGAATACCCATTTGGCAATATTGTGCTTAATGCCATCTTCTTGTATTTTTTCAGCGGGCGACAAGCTCTCGCCATCGGAAATGGACTCGACTAAAGGCTTGTCGAAATCCTTGCCGCCCGGCATATCGATGGATGTAACCCGCTCATTGAGTTTGAGCATCTTTTCAACTTTATTGACCGGTATATCCAGATGCTCCGCTATATCTTCGGCATTGGGTTCATGCTCGAGTAATTGCGACAAATGGCGTTGGGCTTTAAGATAAGTATTCATTTCTTTCACGATATGAATCGGCAAACGAATGGTTCGCGTCTGATTCATAATGGCTCGCTCGATAGTTTGCCTGATCCACCAAGTTGCATAGGTTGAAAATCTAAAACCTCTTTCAGGATCGAATTTTTCAACTGCGTGCATCAAGCCAAGATTGCCTTCCTCAATCAAGTCAAGTAACGGCAAGCCTCTATTCAGGTAACGGCGGGAAATTTTAACGACCAGGCGTAAATTACTTTCGATCATGATTTTACGGGCAGCCTCATCGCCCAGTAAGGCCCTGGAACCGTAGATTTTTTCCTGGTCCGCGGTCAGTAATTGCGAGCGGGACAGCTCATTTAAATAAACCCGCGTCGCATCCATGCTTTTGTCTTGCCGCGATTCAATGGTAATTATCTCATCAATATCGTCGGCTTGTGCTCCATGCATTGCTCTGCTTCCTGCATTCATGCCGTCGAATACTTCGCTGATAGCTGATGTCTGGAGTTCATCGTCGAAAGACAAATCGTCATCAAATAACACACAAACATCATCGTCTAATAGCTCAACCAATTCTGCTTTCATGATAACCTCTACATTGTTCGACCTAAGTCGAAATGGTTTTATTATTTTTCCGGTAAAAAATTAAGTGGATTCACCGGTTTGCCGTTTTTTCTTATTTCAAAATGCAGCGATGTTTTGTTTGATCCTGCTTGCCCAACTTTTGCAATAACCTCACCTTTTTCTACGGTGTATCCTTCGGCAACGAGCAGTCGGCTATTATTTGCATAAGCACTTAAATAC
>Ga0123399_1009969_pt1 | contig 16841 bp, 12 predicted proteins | sample T5LHNH4metaT_FD_89927 | JGI IMG/M metagenome (GOLD analysis project Ga0123399, IMG submission 89927) | Methane-oxidizing artificial microbial communities from Washington, USA to study methane cycling - T5-LHNH4 metaT (Metagenome... | ecosystem: Engineered > Modeled > Simulated communities... | reverse complement strand
TTTCATTTTTTGCCTGCCACGGCCCGAGGCAGGGATTTTGCTTCCGTGACGGAAAGGGGAGACGATCCCCGCCACGGAGGCGTTCATGCCGACAAACGAAATCTACGCTGTCTGTCACGTCAACGACGTCGCCAAGCGCGGGGCGGTCGGTTTCGTCCTTGCGCGCCGCGACGGCGACAAGGCCGTGCCCTTCCCGATCTTCGTCGTGCGGCAGGGCAGGAACTACCACGCCTATCACAACCGCTGCCCCCATCAGGGCGCGCGGATCGACTTCCAGCCGGGCCACTTTCTCGACCAGGGCCACCGCGCCATCATCTGCGGCAAGCATGGCGCGCTCTTCGATCTGACGACCGGCAAATGCTATGACGGTCCCTGCGCGGGCGCGGCGCTGGACAAGATCGAGATCGTCATCGACGGCGAGGACGTCTGCATCACAGGCGTCGAACTTGCCGAGGAGGACGGGCTCGACCGTCCGGAAAACGACGAGGCGCCGCAGATCATGATCACCTCGGATTAAGCAGCCCCAGGGGCCCGGGGGGGCGAACAGCAATCTTGGACGGTCGCCGCCCAATGCCTCTCCTTTATGGGGAGGTCGGCGGTCGAAGACCGCCGGGAGGGGGTTCTTTCCACTGCAACATTGCTCAGGCTTTACCCCACCCGCCCCTGCTCCGCAGGGCCACCCTCTCCGTAAAGGGGAGGGATTTGTGCTCATGCCCGGCTTTCCCCATCTTCTCGGGGCCGAACGCCTCTCAGCCGCCCCCGAAAAGCTGCTCGAAAATATTCCTCTCCCGCGCCGCCGGACGGCGGCCGCGCGGGGGGGCGGCGCCGGCGTTGGGGATGTCTTCCGGCGGCAACAACTCGTCGGCCTCCTGGGGCGCTGTGCGACCGCGGGGCGGCGGGGGGATCGTCGCCGTCTCGTCGGGCGCGGCGTCGGTCCTCGGCTGGGACGCCGCCGCCCGCTTCTGGGGCTTCGCCTGCGGCGCAGGCGGCTTGTCGGCTCCCGTGAAGATGCCGATCAGATCGTCCAGCGGCTTGGCGACGATCTCCTCCGCATCGGAGCGCCATGACCCCGACGGCAGGCCGGCGACGGGCGCGCCCTTGAGGGCGATCGACATATAGCGGCTCCAGATCTCGACCGGCAGATTGCCGCCGGAGGCCTTTTTCGTCGGGGAGCTGTCATCGTTCCCGAGCCAGACGCCCGTGACGAGCCGGCTCGTATAGCCGATGAACCAGGCGTCGCGGAAATCCTGGCTGGTGCCGGTCTTGCCGGCGGCCTGCCAGCCCGGCAGCTCCGCCTTGCGGGCCGTGCCGGTGAGCAGCGTCTCCTGCATCATCGCGTTCATCATCGCCACATATTGCGGCTCGATCACGCGGCCGAAGGTCGAGCCCTTGCGCTGGTAGAGCGTTTTGCCAGCGGCCGTCTTCACCCGCGTGATGATGTGCGGCTGCACGCCGACGCCGCCATTGGCGAAGGGCGCGTAAGCCGTCACGAGCTCCAGCGGCGTCACCTCCGAGGTGCCGAGCGCGATGGAGGCGTTGGGCTGAAGCTCCGACTGGATGCCGAGCCGATGGGCGGTCTTCACCACCGCTTTCGGTCCCACTTCCATGCCGACGCGCACCGCCACCGTGTTGAGCGACAGCGCCAGCGCCCTGGTGAGCGTGACCGGGCCGAAATATTCGCGGCTGTAATTCTCGGGCGTCCAGCCCTTGATGTTGAGCGGCGCGTCCTCGCGCACGGAATCGGGCGTCAGCCCATGTTCGAGGCCCGCGAGATAGACGAAGGGCTTGAAGGCTGAGCCCGGCTGGCGCCTGGCGGAGACGGCGCGGTTGAACTGGCTTTCGGAATAATCGCGCCCGCCGACAAGCGCCCGAATGGCGCCGTTGGGGTCGATCGAGACGATGGCGCCCTGCGAGACATTGAACCTCGCGCCCTTCCTGTCGAGCTCGTCCTTCAGCGCGCCCTCGGCGATGGCCTGCAGGCGCGGGTCGATGGTCGTGGCGACGACAATGTCCTGGTCGATGGCGCCGATCGTGTCGTCGAGCATGTCCATGACATAGTCGGCGGCGTAATTGATCGAGCCCGCGCCCTGCTCCTTCATGGCTCGCGCGGGATGGGCGAGGGCGCCCTTGGCCATGGCCTCGGTAATATGGCCCTCCTGCGCCATGGCGGCGATGACCTGCGCCGCGCGCTCGCTCGCGCCTTCGGGATTGCGGTCGGGCGCGAGCTTGCTCGGCGCCTTCATCAGGCCGGCGAGCACGGCGGATTCGGAGAGCGTCGCCGTCCTGGCGCTGTGGCCGAAATAGCGCTGCGACGCGGCCTCCACTCCGTAGGCGCCGGAGCCGAAATAGACGCGGTTGAGATAGAGCTCGAGAATCTGGTCCTTGGAATATTTGTGCTCGAGCCACAGCGCCAGGATCGCCTCCTGGATCTTGCGCGAGATGGTGCGCTCCTGCGTGAGGAAGAGATTCTTGGCGAGCTGCTGGGTGAGCGTCGAGCCGCCCTGCATGCCGCCGCGCCCCGAGACGTTGCGCACGACGGCGCGGGCGACGCCGAGCGGATCGACTCCCCAATGCGAATAGAAGCGGCGGTCCTCGATGGCGATGAAGGCCTTGGGCAGAAAGGGCGGCAGGTCGGAAATGCGGATCGCCGCGCCGCCCGTGTCGCCGCGATTGGCGAGAAGCTCGCCATCCGAGCCCATGATGGCGATATTGGGCGGACGCTTGGGCACGGCGAGCTGGTCGATGGGCGGGAGTTGCGAGCCGTAATAGACCGCGAGCGCGCCGCCGCCGATGGCGGCCCAGATGGAGAGGGTGAAGGCCCAATAGAAAAGTGCGCCGATCATCGACCCCGATCGCCGTTTTGGCCTCTCTCTGGCGGGCTCGGGGGCGTCGTCATCCTCGAACTCCTCCGGCTCCGGCGCCCGGCGGGCGCGCGGCGCGGGCCGCTTCTCCGCGCGCAGCGCGCCGTCATCCGCCGCCTTGTCGAAACTCGGTTCCCGACGTCTGCCGCCACGCGCCATGATCTCGCCTCGAGGCTCTCCGCCGCCGCCTCCTCGCGTCATGAGTTCAATTTAAGGAAGGCGCTTTAAGGGCCGGTTAAGAAATCCGGCGGCGCGGGGTCTATCAATATTTGTGATTTTTTGTGAAAATGAGCTGTGCGCACAATGACGATCTCCCTCTCCGACCAGCAGGCCCGCCGCATACAACAGGCGGTGGAAACGGGGCCTATGCTTCGAACAGCGAAGCGCTGAGAGAGGCGTTGCGCCTCTGGGAGCAACGGGAGGAGCTTCGGACGCTCGAAATTGAGCGGCTCAAGCAGGCCTGTGAGGCCATCGTCCATGGCGCGCGAGACGCGGAGAACTGGCTCGGCGGTTAAATTTCTCCACAAGCGCCGGCCCGTCGCCCCTTGCGATTCCCTGCACGCCTTGTCAAAGTCTCCGCCCCCGGCGCTCGCGCCCAATAAGATGCGATGGTTTTTGAGGCGATGAAGGTCACGATCGAGAGAGCGGCGCTGTTGCGGGCGCTCGGCCATGTTCACCGTGTGGTTGAACGGCGCACCACGATCCCCATCCTCGCTAATGTGCTCATCGGCGCGCGCGACGGCGCTCTGACGCTGAAGGCGACCGATCTCGACCTCGAGGTCACGGAAAAGGCTCCCGCCGAGGTGGCGCAGCCGGGCGCCACGACGCTGCCGGCGCATACGCTCTACGACATCGTCCGCAAGCTGCCCGAGGGCGCGCAGGTCTCGCTCGACGAAACGGGCGAGACGGGCCAGCTCACGCTGCGCTCGGGCCGCTCGCGCTTCAACCTGTCGACCCTGCCGGAAAGCGACTTTCCCGACGTCACCTCGGGCGAGTTCAGCCATCGCTTCTCCCTGCCGCCAGCCGACCTCAAGCGGCTGATCGAGAAGACGCAATTCGCGATCTCCAACGAGGAGACGCGCTATTATCTGAACGGCATCTACATCCACGCCATGGAGGTCGACGGCCGGCTCATGCTGCGCGCGGTCGCGACGGACGGCCATCGTCTCGCCCGGCTCGAACTGCCGGCGCCGGACGGTTGCGCGGGCATGCCGGGCGTCATCCTGCCGCGCAAGGCGGTGCAGGAGGCGCAGAAGCTCCTGGAGGACGCGCAGGGCGACGCGCTCATCGAGCTTTCGGCCAACAAGATGCGCTTCTCCTTCGGCGACGCGCTGCTCACGACCAAGCTGATCGACGGCACCTTCCCGGATTACGCCCGCGTCATTCCGGCCAATAACGACAAGCGCCTCACGGTGGAGCGCGACGTTTTCGCCAGGGCGGTCGACCGCGTCTCGACCATCTCCTCCGAGCGCGGCCGCGCCGTGAAGCTGGCCTTGACGCCGGGCAAGCTCGTCCTCTCCGTCACCAATCCCGATCAGGGTTCGGCCGTCGAGGAAATCGAGGCCGATTATGACGGCGAGCCGCTCGACGTCGGCTTCAACGCCCGCTATCTGCTCGACATCGCCCAGCAGCTCGACAGCGACACGGCGCTCTTCAAGCTCGCCGATCCCGGCTCGCCCACGCTGATCCAGGACCGCGACGGCGCGAGCGCGCTTTATGTGCTGATGCCGATGCGGGTCTGACGGCCCCGTCTCCGCCTGACCGCCTCGCTACGACGCTCTCAGCGTCATTGCGAGCTTTTCTCGAAGTCGGGTATACCCGACTTTGCAATATTGGCGAAGCAATCCAGAGCCACATCACGGCCCCCTGGATTGATTCGGAGCTCACGCTCCTTGCAATGACGGCTGCACAGCGAACTGATCAACTGGAATTGGCGTCATTCCTGGCGCGCCGCTAACGCAGGGGCCGCTTCGGGTTGACGAACGCGCCCGCGAGGAGTCCGAAGCCGAAGCCCGAGAGATGGGCGGAGAGGCTCGACATGGGCAGCAGGAAATCGGCCGCGATCTGGACCAGCATGGCGAGGCCGAGCGCGGTGACGCGGAAGGCGTCGAGGCTGGCGCGATGGCGCAGCCAGTCCTTGATTCTCAGCGCGCCCGCCACGCCGAAAAGCGCGAAGATAGCGCCCGAGGCGCCGACATAAAGTCCGTAGCCGACGGCGCCGCTCGCCATCAGGGCGAGCACGAAGGCCGAGGAAAACAGCGCGCCGCCGAGATAGACGGAGAGCGTGCGCAGCGACCCGGCCTCATGCTCCATCTCGCGGCCGATCAGCGCCAGCATCGTCATGTTCAGCGCGAAATGCAGCGGGCCGTAATGCAGGAAGGCCGAGGTCAGCGCGCGCCAGCTTTCGCCACCCAGCGCGAGCGGCGCCCATAGCGCGCCGAGCGCGATCAGCGTCTCGGCGTCCTGCGAGCCGCCCAGGGCGATCTCCGCGACGAACATGGCCGCATTGACGGCGACGAGAAGCAGGGTCGCGGGCGGCAGCCGCCAGCCGCGCGCCTGTCTCGCGCTTTCGGTCGCGACGCGCGAGGCGAGGCCCTCGACGATCTCCTGCGCGCGCGGCGAAAGATGAAGGGGCGGCATTGGGGCTTTCGCGAGCTGGCGCCGCGCGGCGATGGCGGCGGGCGTCTCCTTGCGGCTCACGGCCAGCCCTTCGAACGCCGCCCGGGCGCCCGTCTCGTCTCCCGCCTCGCGCCGGGCGACGGCGATCCAATAGGCGGCGGCGTCCGGATCGAGGCGCATGATGCGGGTCGCGAGCTCCTCGACCTCATGGGGGCGGCCGGCGAAAGCGAGGACGAAGAGCCAGGAGAAGACCGTCTGCTCCAGCGGCGTCGAATCGGCGGAGCGCGCATAGTCGCGGACCATTTCCTCGACGCGGCTGGTCTCGCCCAGCGCGCGCAGGCGATAGGCCGAGAGCTGGCGGGCGTTCTCGGGATTTTGCGCGAGGACCAGCGCCTTCTCCCAGTCGCCGCGGTCGGCGAGGAGCCGCGTCTCGATCATCGCCGCCTGTTCGGCGGGCGCCCGGGCGGCGAGGGCGGCGATGGCCCGCGCCTTCTCGCGCGGGTCCTCGATCGCCGCGGCGCGGGCGAAGGCGGCGGAAAGGCGCATGGCTGGCGTCGGATGGAAGAAGGCGATGAGGTCGGCGCAGCGCGCCGCCGCCTCGAGCCGCCCCGCGCGCGCGAAGCGCGCCTGAAGGGCGCCGAGCGCCATGGGCGCGGCGACGAGCGGAAGGAAGACGAGAGCGACGAGGCCGCCGGCCTCCTGCGGAAAGCTCCACAGGGCGAATGCGCCGACGACGATCACCAGCGCGTTTACGAGCGCGAAGGAGCGCAGCTCCGGGCGACGCTGAAAGAGGCCGAGCAGAAGCGATAAAGCGGAAAGCGCCATCAGATTGACGGCGAGAATGGTCTGAAAATCCATCGGCGTCCGGCGCCCTTCGGCAAGGATCAAGCGAGCATGTGCGACGCGCCGCGGCTGAGTCAAACGCCGCCGCGACCGCGCTTGCGATTGAGCATCCGGCGCCCCATTGTTGAGGGAGCGGTCTTCGCCCGCGCATAAGGGCGCCATGCTGGATTTCTACGCCTATCTCTGGCCCTGGCTCGCCGCCTGCCTCCTTGTGGGCGCGGCGACCGGCGCGTTGGTTTCCGGAAAGCCGGCCCGCAAGGGCCCGGCGCGCTGGCTTGTCTGGGCGGGTCTCGCCTGCCTCGCCGCGGCCGCCGCGCTCGCGCTCGGCGCGATCCAGGGCGTGGTCTCGGTCCATGTGGAAAGCGCGCTCGGCTGTTTCGCCGCCTTCGTGGCGGGCTGCGTCGCCGCAGCCTATGGCTTTCGCCGCAATGTCGCCGCGCATGAGGGCTGGGCGCTGGGCCTCGCGCCCGCCGCCCTCATCTGGTGGGGCGCGGCGCTGCTGGCGCAGCCGGCCTACGAAGACGTCTTGCAGAAGCGCGTCGCGGCGCTGGCGCAGGCGTCCGGCGTCGACGCATCGGGTCTCGCTCTCTCCGGACGCGACGTGACGGCGCCGCCGACGATCGCCGAAAACAGGGAGCTGATGGCGCGGATCGCGGCGGCGCCGGGCGTGCGCCGCATCGTCGCCGCCGAGGCCGCGCCGTCTCTTCCCGCGCCGGGCGACGCCAAATCCGACGAGACGGCGACGATCCCGCCGCCCCCGCCGGCGACCGCCGCGCCGCCGAGCGATCCGAAGGACGTTCTGGCGGCCTTGCCGCCCGGCGATCTCGACGCCACGGCTTGCCAGCGCGCGCTCGACGCCGTCGCCGCCTCGGAGCCGGTGTCCTTCCGGGCGGCCCGGGCGACGATCAATCGGCGCGTCGCGCTTGCGCTCGACAAGGCGGCGGAGATCATCCGCCGCTGCCCCGCCACGACGATCGAAGTGCGCGGCCATGGCGATGAAGGCGTTGAGGAAGATACGCTCTCGCATCGCCGCGCGGTCGCGGCGGAGCGCTATCTGCGCAGGGAGGGCGTCGCGGGACGGCGTCTCGTCGCCGTGGGCTGCTGCGGACGCGAGGAGCGTCGCGCCGGCGCGATCGACTATATCGTGCGCTAATGGGCGGGGCGACGGAGTCGCGCTCGGGATTCGCAAGCCGGCGCGTTCTCTTTTGCGCGACCATATCGGAACGCTAGTTAATATATCGGCGCCCTTGCAGGGCTTCACAGAATTCCGCAATCTCTTTGTTCAAGCTTTGTTATGCGGCCCGCCGCATAACATAGGCTGCTGAAACGGAACGGCCCGTCACTGGCGATACGCGCGGCGACCGCCCGGCCTGCCTGCCTGCGAGAGAGAGACTTGAACGCGATCGACCTGACCAATCACGCCGCCACCGTCGCCGCGCTGAAGGACGAGATCATGCGCCGTCTCACCTATACGGTGGGCAAGGACAGCGCGGCGGCGAGTCCGCGCGACTGGTTCGTGGCGACGGCGCTCGCGACGCGCGACCGCGTCGTCGAATCCTGGCTCGCCGCGACGAAGCGCAATTATCGCGAGGATCGCCGCCGCGTCTATTATCTCTCGCTCGAATTTCTCATCGGCCGTCTGCTGATCGACACGTTGACCAATCTCGGCCTCACCGGCGCCATGCGCGAGGCGCTCGCCGAGCTCGGCGTCGATCTCGACCGGCTGCGCGAGGTGGAGCCCGACGCGGCGCTCGGCAATGGCGGCCTGGGACGCCTCGCCGCCTGCTTCATGGACAGCATGGCGACGCTCGAAATCGCGGCGGCGGGCTATGGCATCCGCTATGATCACGGCCTCTTCCGCCAGACGATCAAGGAGGGCTGGCAGCACGAATATCCTGAAGACTGGCTGTCCTTCGGCAATAGCTGGCAGTTTCCGCGCCCCGAGATCACTTATGACGTCGGCTTTGGCGGCCATGTCGAGAGCGCGCGCCTCGCCGACGGTATGCTCGCCCATGTGTGGCGTCCGGCCGAGACCATCGTCGCCGTCGCTTACGACACGCCCGTCGTCGGCTGGCGCGGCAAGCATGTGAACACGCTGCGCCTGTGGTCGGCGCGCGCGCTCGATCCACTGCGTCTCGACGCCTTCAACCAGGGCGACCATGTCGGCGCGCTGAGCGAGCAGGTGCGCGCCGAGGCGATCTCGAAAGTCCTCTATCCGAGCGATTCGACGCCCGCCGGTCAGGAGCTGCGGCTGCGGCAGGAATATTTTTTCGTCTCCGCCTCGCTGCAGGACCTTATCCGCCGCCACATGAAGCAGACTGGCGATATCGCCAAGCTCGCCGACAAGGTGGCGATCCAGCTCAACGACACGCATCCGGCGATCGGCGTCGCCGAGCTGATGCGGCTTCTCGTCGACGTGCATGGCGTCGAATGGAAGGAGGCGTGGAGGATCACGCAGGCGACCTTCTCCTATACGAACCACACGCTCCTGCCCGAGGCGCTGGAAACCTGGCCCGTGTGGCTCATGGAGAAGCTGCTGCCGCGCCACATGCAGATCATCTATCTCATCAACGCCGTGCATCTCGACGGGCTGCGCGAGCGGGGCGTGAAAGATGCGGGCGTCCTTTCCGCCGTCTCGCTCATCGACGAGCATAATGGCCGTCATGTGCGCATGGGCCATCTCGCTTTTCTCGGCTCGCACAAGGTCAATGGCGTCTCGGCGCTGCACACCGCGCTCGTGAAGGAGACGGTGTTCAGGGATTTCCACCGTCTCTATCCCGACCGCATCGTCAACAAGACGAATGGCGTGACCTTCCGGCGCTGGCTCCTCGAGGCCAATCCCGCTCTGTCGCGGCTATTGGCGGAGACGATCGGGACGGGCGTCTTCGACGATCCCGAGAAGCTGATCGCTCTCGAAGCCTTCGCCGACGATCCGGGCTTCCAGCAGCGTTTCGCGGCGGCCAAGCGCGAGAACAAGGAGCGCCTCGCCGCCAGGATATTCGACAGCGTCGGCGTCCGCGTCGACGCGGACGCGCTTTTCGACGTTCAGATCAAGCGCATTCACGAATATAAGCGCCAATTGCTGAACGTGCTGGAGGCCGTCGCGCTCTATCTCGACATCAGGTCGCAACCCTCCCGCGACTTCGTGCCGCGCGTGAAGATTTTCGCCGGCAAGGCGGCGGCGAGCTATATCCAGGCGAAGCTCATCATCAAGCTCGCCAATGACGTCGCGCAAGTCGTGAACGCCGATCCGGCGACGCGCGGCCTGCTGAAGATCGTCTTCCTGCCGAACTACAATGTGAGCCTCGCCGAGATGATCATTCCGGCCGCCGATCTCTCCGAGCAGATTTCGACCGCCGGCATGGAGGCGTCGGGCACGGGCAATATGAAATTCGCGCTGAACGGCGCGCTCACCATCGGCACGCTCGACGGCGCCAATGTCGAGATCAGGGAACGCGTGGGCGACGACAATATCTTCATCTTCGGCCTCACGGCGCGGGAGGTGGAGGAGAGCCGCGCGAGGGGCATTGACGCGCGCGAGACGATCGCCGCGAGCCCGCGCCTGTCGGAAGCGCTCGCGGCGATCGCGGGCGGCATGTTCTCGCCCGACGACAGGCATCGCTATGCGCAGCTCGCGGACGCGCTGACCTATTACGATCACTTCCTGGTCACGAGGGATTTCAACAGCTATTGCGAGGCCCAGCGCAAGGTCGACGCGCGCTGGCGCGACCAGAAGGCGTGGCGGCGGTCCTGCATCCTCAATACGGCGCGCGTCGCGTGGTTCTCGTCCGACCGCGCGATCCGCGAATATGCGGAAGAGATCTGGAATGTGTGATCGTTCGCGTCGGCGCGGTTCAACCGACGCGAACGTTGCGTGACAGCGTCAAGGCGCCCCGCCGAAGCGCGGCCGCCTGATGAGATGAATAAGTCAGCCCACCGAGCGGCGCGGCGAGCGCAGATTGAGCTTGGTCAAGCGAGGCGGCTCGCGCAATGGCGCGACGACGGCCGGCGCCGGCGCGACATGTTCCTCTTCCTCGACAATTTCCGGTTCGAAGGCGGCGGAGAGCGTCGCCGCGCGTGACTCCCGGCGCATGTCGCCCGCCGTTTCCGCCACATGGGCGGAGCCATTGAGAACCGCGCCGCGGGCGACCTCTATCGCCGCGCAGTCCCACTTGCCCTCGACGCGGCCGGTGGCGCGCACGGTCATGAGTTGCGCGGCGGCGATTTCCGCGTTGACGTTGCCGGCGATGTCCGCGGTCGCGACATTGACCTTTCCCTTGACCGTCCCGCCCTGCCCGACGACCAGATGATTGCAGACGATCTCGCCGTCGAACGAACCGTCGACGACAACGCTCTCGCGCGCCCGGACGGCGCCGGTCAGTTCCGCGCCCTCGCCAATATAGACGGAATTTGCCTCTTCATGCCTGAACGTCGCCATTTCGCTTCCCCTTCTCGCGAATCGCGTCTGACGGCGAAGTTAAACTCTTTCCTCCGTCCGCGCGGCAAATTCATGTCGTCTCACGAAAAAACGGCCCCCGCTTTTCGCCGCGCGCAGGCGGGCGTCCTTCTGTTTCCGCCGACATGACGAGCGGCGTCAGCGCTGGCGCACATAGCGCCCCGGCGCCGGCTCCAGCGGCACGAATCCCTTTTCGGGCGCCCCCAATTGCGGCGGCGCGACGCGTTCCGCCGCGCTCAGGCGCTCGAGCCAGGAAGCCCAGGCGGGCCACCACGATCCTTCGAAGAGCTTCGCGCGCTCGCGCCAATGGTCGGCGCCGACATAACGGTCGTTGCGCGCCCGCGTGGCGAGGTGATAGCGCCGGCCCGGATGCCCCGGCTCGGAAACGATGCCGGCGTTGTGGCCGCCATTCGTCAGCACGAAGGTCATTTCATTGTCGGTGAAGAGATGCGCCTTGTAGACGGAGCGCCAGGGCGAAATGTGATCGGATTCCGTGCCCACGACGAACATGGGAACGCTGATGTCCTTGAGCGCGATCACCTCGTCCTCGACCGCGTAACGGCCGGCCGTCAGCCTGTTCTCCAGGAACAGGCCGCGCAGATATTGGGCGTGCATGCGATAGGGCATGCGCGTCTGATCCGCGCTCCAGGCCATGAGATCGGTGGGGCGCTCCCTCTCGCCCAGAAGATATTCGTTGATGGCGCGCGCCCAGAAGAGCTCGTTCGAGCGCAGGGCCATGAAGACGCCGGACATCTGATAAGCGTCGAGATAGCCCTGATCCCACATCATGTCTTCGAGAAAGGCGACCTGCGCGGCGTCGACGAAGAGCATGAGGTCGCCCGGCTCGCTGAAATCGGTCTGGGAGGCGAGCAGCGTCGCCGAGGCCAGACGATTGTCGCCGTCGCGCGCCATTGTGGCCGCGGCGACGGAAAGCAGCGTGCCGCCGAGGCAATAGCCCGTGGCGTGAATCCGACGGCCGGGCACGATGGCGTTGATGGCGTCGATCGCGTCCATCACGCCGAGCTTGCGATAATCGTCGAAGCCGATGTCGCGGTCCTTGGCGGTGGGATTGCGCCAGGAGATCATGAAGACCGTGAAGCCGCGCTCGACGAGATAGCGCACCAGCGAATGGTATGGGGCGAGGTCGAGCACGTAATATTTCATGATCCACGCCGGGACGATCAGGATCGGCTCCGCGAAGACCGTCTCCGTCGCCGGGCGATACTGGATCAACTCCATGAGATGGTTGCGATAGATCACTTCCCCCGGCGTCGCCGCCACGTCCTTGCCCAGCTCATAGCCGTTGCCGTCATTTGGCGTTTGCGTCGCGGCGTCGAGAAAATCCTCGAGGAAATGCTCGAAGCCGCGCAGCAGATTGGCCCCGCACTCCCGCTGCGTGCGCTCGATGACGATGGGGTTGAGCCAGGGCAGGTTCGAGGGCGAGAAGACGTCGAGATATTTCGACGCGAGGAAGGAGACGCGCGCGGCGTTGTTGGGCCGCATGCCGCGCACCTCGCGCGTCGCCTTCCGCCACCATTGCTGCTGAGCCAGGAAAGCCTGCTCGAAGAAGAGATAGGGAAACTTGCCCCAGGCGGGATCGACGAAGCGCCTGTCGGAGGGCTCCGGCGCGAAGGGACGCTCGGCTTTGTCGCTCACGAGATTATGCATGCCGAAACGCGCGAGGCGCCCGGCGGAGGCGAAAATGTCGATCGAGAGCTCCAACTGCCTGCCGGGCGATTCGACGAGATGCGTCGCCCAGTCGATCCAGGCGGACATTTGCGCATGTGGCGAAACGCCCTGGGTGAAGCGGGCCGCGGTCGCCTGCGCGGCGCGGTCCAGAGTCTCGAAGGACGCCGTATGCAGGAGAGACATGAGCGGCGGCGCGCGGCGCTCCAGCGCGCGGGGCGCGTCCGGATTTTTCGTGAGGGAGGAATTCATGATGCGCCTATTTTGTCGTTGGAATGTAGCAAAAGCGTGAAGACGCTCAGGGCCCCTCCGCGATCAGCTCCGTGATCGAGCCGCCCGCATGCAGGCGGCGGATCGCCTCCGAAAAGAGCGCCGCGAGCGGAAGGACGGTCAGTCGCTCCGCGAGGGCGGCGGCGGTTGCGTCATTCGGCCGCAACGGAACGGAATCGGTGACGACGAGGCGGTCGATCGGCGCGGCGCGCAAGATCTCGGCCGCTGTTTTCGCGAAAACCGCATGCGTCGCGGCGACGAGAACCGTCGCCGCGCCATGCGCGCGGCAGGCCGTCGCCGTCCGCGCGACCGTGCCGCCGCCCGCGATGAGATCGTCGATGACGATGGCGACGCGCCCGTCGACGTCGCCGGCGAAGATGTCGCCGCTCACGCGCCCTTCGCTGCGCGTCTTGTCCATGAAGGCCTTGGCGACCGGGCGTCCGAGCATGCGCTCCAGTCGTTGCCGGAACAGTTCGGCGCGCTTCTCGCCGCCGAGATCGGGCGAGACGACCGCGACGGGCGCGGCGCCGACGAGCGGGAGAAAATGGGACGCGAACAGCGCATGGGCGTCGAGCGGAATCGTCTCGCAGCGGAAGGCGTTCTCGAAAGCGGCGATATTATGCGCGTCGATCGTGACGAGCGCGTCCGCCCGCATCGCCTCGAAGAGCTGCGCGACATAGCGCGTCGCGATCGGATCGCGCGGCTTGGTGCGCCGGTCCTTTCGCGAGAAGCAGAGATAGGGCGTCACCGCCGTCACGCGTGCGGCGCCGGAATCCTTCAACGCGCCGATGAAGATCAGAAGCCGCAGCAGCTTGTCCGCGCTGCTCGCGCCCATTTCGCCATGGAGGCTCGAAATCGCGTAGACGTCGCGGCCGCGAACGCCCGTCAGCGGCCGCAATTTGAATTCGCCGTCCTCGAAGGCGCGCTCCTCCAGCGGCGAGAGCGCGGCGCCGAGCGCCTCGGCGACTTGCGCCCCGAAAACGCGGCTGGCGCCAAGGGCGAACAGCGCAAGGTCAGATTCCATTCGGCGCCTCCCGGATCACGCCGCAATCGGGCGGAATCGCGCGACTGCAAGTTTAGAGCGCGCGTCTCGCGAAAAAGCCGGTTCCGGCTTTTTCTAACGTGAAAGCCATTTCGCGATGCGCGGCCATTCGTTTTCGATCGTGCGCCGCCCCATGAATAGCCCGAGATGCGTGGAAGGCGCCGTCGCCGTCTCGACTTCGCCGCGAACGAGTTCCTTGATCGCGAAAAGCTGCGCGGGCGGCGCGACGTCGTCCTGCGCGCCAGCCAGCAGAAAGACCGGATGGTCGAGCGCGCGCAGATTGATCCGCTTGCCGAGCGCCGGGAAGGCTCCCGCCGCGAGGAGGTTGTCGCGATAAATATACTGGACGACCTCTCGAAAATAAGGGCCCGGCAGATCGAGGCGGCGGCGGTCCCAATCCTCGAACGCCTCGACAGCCGCGCGCGAGGAAGGCGAGGCGGGCGGAAGCTCGATCTGCAGCGCGCCCGCCTGGCGTTCTTCGCCGCTTTCCTTGCGGGGCCAGAGCGGCGCCAGATCGTCGCCTCTGACGACGCCGCCGCCAGCGTCGATCAGGCGGTCGATCATGAAATCAGACGTCCGCTCGACCGGCTCGGCCAGCGCGGAGCGTTCCGCTTCGATGTCGATGGGCGCGCCGATGAGGACGAGGCGTCGTATCTTTTGCGGAAAGCGTGCGGCGTAGACGAGCGAAAGCCATCCGCCTTGGCAGAGTCCGACGAGGTCGAGCGGCGCGCCGATTTCGTCCACGGCGACATTGAGCTCGGAAAGAAGATCGTCGATCCCGTAAAGCCGGGTCGCCGCCGTCGCCGAGGTCCATTCGGCGACATAGAGCCGCGCGCAGCCGCCGCGCAGCAATGCGTCGACGAGACTGTGGTCGGGCGCGAAATCCGCGATCTGCGCGTCGTGCAACGCATAGGGCGCGACGACCATGACGGGCGCCGACGCGCCGCCCGTCGAGAAATCCCATAGCCGCAGGAGGCCGAGCTGGAGAATCGGGCGCGCGGGCGACGACCATTGCGGGCCGTCCTCGCGCGGCGGCGGCGGCGGAAGCTCGAGCGCGCGGCGCCAGACATCCATCGTCGCCAGGGGCCAGGTCCGAAGATGTCGCGTCCAAATGTCCCAACTCATCGGCTTTTCCGTCGCAGTCGCGGGCAGGCTATCATATGTGTGACGCGGGCCGAATGGCGACGGGCTTTGGTTAGAGGCGAGGCGGCGACGATGAAGGCGGCCGGTTGCGAGGGCGAATCTTCGAGCGTCGCGCTCGCCGACAAGCTTCGGTTCCTGTGCGAGCCGGACGCCTATGGGCTCGCCAATGTAAAGGTCACGCTCGTCGAGACGCATATGTCCTATGTCTTTCTCGCCGGCGACCGCGCCTACAAGCTCAAGAAACCCGTGCGCTATCCCTTTCTCGATTTCTCGACGCTCGCCGCGCGGGAGCATAATTGCCGGGAGGAGCTGCGTCTCAACCGCCGACTGGCCCGCGACGTCTATCTCGGCGTCGTCCCCCTGACCCGCGGCGTCGCGGGCTTCGCGATCGGCGGCGCCGGCGCCGTCGTCGATTGGCTCGTCGAGATGCGGCGCCTGCCTCACGACCTGATGCTCGACGCCTTGATCAGGACCGATGCGGTCGGCGACGCGCATGTCAACGCCATTTGCGACGCGCTGTCCCGCTTCTACCATTGCGCCGAAGCGACGCGGCTGACCCCGGAAGCTTATGTCGCGCGCTTCCTGCGGGAGCAGGCGATCAATCGCGACATTCTCACGCGCGCCGCCTTCGGCCTCGATGCGGCGCAGCTCCGCGCGCTCGATCTTCTCGATGCGCGTCTCGCCGCGTCTCGCGCGAGCCTGGAGGCGTCGGTGCGCGAAGGCCGCGTGGTGGACGGCCATGGCGATCTGCGGCCGGAGCATATCTGCCTCACCGAACCCGTGGCGATCTTCGATTGCCTCGAATTCAACGCCGAGCTGCGGCAGGTCGATCCGTTCGACGAGATTGCGCTGCTCGGCGTCGAATGCGCGCGGCTCGGCTCGCCCCATCTCCTGCGTCGCTTCGCGGAGGCGCTCGCGCTCCGGCTCGGCCGCGCGCCGCCACGGGAATTGCTCGCGCTTTACGCCGCCTGGCGCGCCGCCTTGCGCGCGCGTCTCTCCGCCGCTCATCTCCTGGAGCCGTCGCCGCGCACGCCCGGGAAATGGGCGCCGCTTGCAAGCCAATATCTCGACATCGCCGCCCGCGCGCTTGCCGGGAACATTTGAACGGGGGAAGACGTGCCGTTTCATAATCGTGACGAAGCAGGACAGCGACTCGCCGAAGCGCTGAAGCGCTTCAAGGGGCGGGACTGCGTCGTCTTCGCCCTGCCGCGCGGCGGGCTTCCCGTCGCGGCGCCCATCGCCAATGCGCTGGGCGCGCCGCTCGATCTGGTCCTTGTGCGCAAGATCGGCGTTCCCCGCCAGCCCGAGCTCGCAATGGGCGCCGTCGCCGATGGCGGAACGCCCGTGATCGTGCGCAACGAAGACGTCATCATGCTTGCCGGCGTCAGCGAAGCGCGTTTCGAAGAGGTCTGCGCGGCGCAATGCGCGGAGATCGAAAGGCGCCGGCGTCTTTATCTCGGCGCAAGGCCGCGCGCCGAGGCGAAAGGGCGCGTTGCGATCGTCGTCGACGACGGCGTGGCGACGGGCGCGACGACGCGCGCGGCGCTGAAGGCCGTGCGCGCGCACGGGCCCGAAAAGCTCATCCTCGCCGTGCCCGTGGCGCCAAGCGACTCGCTCGACATGCTGCGAAGCGAGGCCGACGACGTCGTCTGCCTGGAGACGTATGACGATTTTCTCGGCGTCGGCTGCTACTATGACGATTTTCGTCAGATCGAGGATGAGGAGGTGATCGCCTATCTCGATCGTCACCACGCAGACAGCGCGCGCGGCTAAATGCCTCAACGCCGCGCAAACGGCGAGCCTCCTGCTAAGCTCGAACGCGGTTTGTCAAAAAAACGACGCGTAACGCGACTGTCATAAAGTCCGACGCGTCACATCCGATGGTTTCGCAATGACCGACAAGACACAGCCGACCCAGGAC
>Ga0123399_1060692_pt1 | contig 17432 bp, 11 predicted proteins | sample T5LHNH4metaT_FD_89927 | JGI IMG/M metagenome (GOLD analysis project Ga0123399, IMG submission 89927) | Methane-oxidizing artificial microbial communities from Washington, USA to study methane cycling - T5-LHNH4 metaT (Metagenome... | ecosystem: Engineered > Modeled > Simulated communities... | reverse complement strand
GGACAGGACACGGCGGCGCCGGACTTCGGACGGCGGGCGAAATCGACTTAGGCGCTTTCGCCCCGGCGGCGCTCCATGCGTGGCTCGCGGCCTTTAAGTCCTCTCCGCTGCTTCAAATTTGCCCTTCAACTGGAGCGAGAGCATATGTTAGAATGTCGCCATTGGCGGCGGCGTTCGATGGGGAGGGCATGCCGACAGTTTATATCGTAGCAGAAAATTTGCAGGAGCGGGACCCGCTTGCCGCGCGGTTCGCGCGAGAGGATGTCGTTGTTGAAGCCTTTCCCGATTTGCAGGCCTTTTTGAGCCACGAAGCGCTCGACGAAGCTGGCTGCGTCGTCCTGGATTGTCTCTCTTCCGGCGCCGTCGTCGAGGCGATGATTCGGTTGCGCGCCGCCATGTTCGAGGCTCTGCCCGTCATTGTCCTTTCGCCACGCACAGCCGTGCCGCTCGCCGTCCGGGCGATGAAGGAGGGCGCCGCGGATTTTCTCGAAAAGCCCCTCGAGGAGACGCGCTTGATCGGCTCCGTACGGGCGGCGCTCGATGGGAGCCGCGCGCGCGCCGAGCGGGCGCGGCGCAAGCGCGAACTCATCGTCCGTTATCGGACCCTGAGCGCGCGCGAACGGGATGTCGTGGACGCCGTGCTCGGCGGGCGTGGCAACCGCGAAGTCGCGACGCAGCTCGGCATCAAGCCGCGCACGGTCGAAACGCATCGCTCGAACGCCATGAACAAATTAGGCGCCCGCACGCTCCCCGACCTCGTGCGCATCTGGCTGGACCTCAGGACGGGCCCGGCGCTTTGAGGTGGCGGCGGACGCCGCTCGGACCTCGTCCCGAATGGCGCCGGCATCGTTAACCGGCGGGTAGTCGCTGGGAGGCTGGGTCAGTAAACGCTCGCAGTTTCGTCGGAGCGGAGATCGCGATGCGCGTCTCGCTGCCCGCAGCCTTCGCTTACGCCGCGCATCTCCATAACTCCGGCATTCTGTCTGGATTGCATTGCCAGCTTGAAAGACTGGATGACCCGAGATAAACGAGGTAGTCCTGTCTGCTTTCTGTCGGAGTGTTCAGCGAACCTTCTCAGCTCGTTCACATGGAGAGTCTTCTCGGCGCATTACATGTATCTTGTGCCAAAGCCACTAAAGCCTGCATGGAGTGTGGCTAATGCCTGAGCTTCCAAGAAGCATCAGATCAACTTACAGGTTGATCGTAATTACTCTCCTCGGTGACGGCGACGGGACGGTTTCAAGCTTTACTAAGTGCAACTGAATCTCGTGCGCTGGAAAAGGACATCAAAATAGGGGGTAGAAGGAAAAGATGATTTTAACGGAAAAACTAAAGTCTGACTTGGCAAAGAAAGGGGTCGAAATTTTTCATTTGATCGGTAGTCAGCCATTTCCAAAAATTGGTTTCTTGGAGCCACCATGTTCCCTGAAATGGATGGAATGCATCTATTCCATTGAGTTGGGTGCATTCAGTTATGCTGTTTCAGGCTACTTTTTTGCATGTCAAATCGGGCGCTACTGTTCGCTTGGCGAAGCGATTCAAGCGGGTCGGGGAGATCATCCAAAGGATTGGCTTTCGACGAGCCCATTTTTTTATCTGGGAGAAAAATTATTCCAGATCGGAGAGGATTTTCCAGGCGGGCACCATTTAACTTCGTACAAGCCCGATTTGAAAGGCTGTGCGCCATTGCCTCATATTAAGCCGATCAAGATCGGCAACGATGTATGGGTAGGGCACGGGGCGTTCATCCGTCCCGGCGTGACGATCGGAGATGGAGCCATTATTGCTTCTGCCGCGGTTGTCACAAAAGATGTGCCACCTTACGCAATCGTTGCCGGCAACCCTGCGCGCATCAAGAAATATAGGTTTCCCGAGGAGATTGTCTTGCGGTTGCTTGAGACCCAATGGTGGCGATTTGCCCCTTGGCAACTAGTTGGTGTCGACGTGTCGAGGCCGATTGATAATATTGATCAACTTGAGATATTAGCACGCCATTTGCAGCCGTATGAACCGCCAAAAATCCAATTAGCTGAGCTAAGCGAAATTTCGATGTAACAATGCTTGGAGTAGCCGGCAGCGAAAACCGTCATCATAGATGGGGTCAACTTTAGTGCTTCGCTTAAAGTGTTCGCCGACTACCGCAATGCGCATCGGCAGCTTGGGCAAAAACGACTCGGACACTCATGGTGTTCCTATTTGACGCCACCTCGTTGGCGAGTAAACATAGCCTTGCACTTGCCTGAGCCTAACTAGGCTACTCAAGTAGAGAAAAGCGATGAACGCCTATTTTCTGACATGCCACCGCTCAGCAAGTAATGTAAAGACTTTGCTCGAATATTTATATCGTATGGATGACATATTTATAGTGCATTGTGATACAAAATCACCTCCGGAGCTTGTTTCTATTGTACATTCCTTAGCAACAAGCTATCCAAACATACATATGCTTGATAGTGAGCCCGTCAGTTGGGCAGGTTTTTCTCAAGTAAAGGCAACGATGCGAGCTATTTCATATGCACTAGAGGAAAATAGTAGCTGGTCACATTTTATCCCACTCAGCGAACAACATCTTCCAACCATGTCTCCTATATCATTGGATCAAGTGCTGAGGGACCGAGGATCCCTTGTAGGTGCCCGTCGAGTGAAACAGATGGCGCAATGGGAGCGCGTTAGTGTGGAACTCCGGTTGGCTCTTCATTATGAAGAATTAGAGGGCGTCGGGTCGTTCAGCAAAGGAATGGTTGCTCCTGACGATGATTTCTTGGAGCGCCTTTATCACGGCAGCAACTGGTACATCCTTTCGCGTAAGCACTGCGCATATTTGCAGCAGCCTTCTATCAAAGAGAACTATAAGAAGTTTGCAAAATCCGTCCATGCTGATGAGATTGCCATTCAGTCACTTTTATGGGACGCAACTGCTCACAAAATAGACACGGTTGAAAACGCCGATAGCACGTTTGTTGCCTGGCCTCACCTGACTGACAACCCCCATATGATATTTAATGAGGATAATTTCTGGTTTGCGGTAGCTAATGGCTTGCCATTTATCCGCAAAAGACCTGATGTATTACCAGAGTCAATCAAGACCTATTTGGACAAGACCCATCATGCAAATTTGGAGGGGGCCACTAAACTTTTGCCGGCTCTGAATAAAGCGCTTAACCCGAAAGCTTCTTACAAAGAACAGCTAAAAGCAAAGATAGCCGAATTTATAGAATCCTCAGCAGCTGGGTCAATTGAGTTTTATGAAAATATTTTGGAAAGGCCATACCTATTTGCGCAAGTCTTTTTGCAATGTTTGCATGGATTGTCAATTGCAATATTAAGTGATGATCTTATTAATTTTAAAATAATCCTCTTAAAGCAGCATGAATTTGAAGGGTTCTTTCTTCCATATAAGAAAAACGACCGAGAAGTATCTTTAATTATAGCGAGGGTACATGGTCTTTTTCTACAAAAAGATATATCTGTGCCGGGTGTGGAAAATTACGGTTTCATTAAAATAGAGGGTGAAAGCGATATAGATCGGCTATTTTCTTTATTGCGCCAATATATAGAATCTGCACATGGGGTTGGTGATGTTGCTCTTTAGACTTCGCACAGTTGTCTTCCTTTTAGGGAGGCTTAAGAAGCGCTTGTGCTTCGCATGTCTCCATATCAATATCCTAAATCCCCATATATTTTGGTAATATGGCTAACAATTGTTCCGCAGGAGGGTGTTCCCGCTTGCTGGCACATTCAACAATATCGAATCCTGTATTTTGAATAAGCGTAAGCCGGGCGCGCAGTCCCCATCATCCATGGACTTGCGTCTATCCAATATGTGCGATGGTCTCTAAAGTCAATGGACGCATAGATATACCCTCTTTCCGAGATAGACTTTCGAGCGCGACCGCCAAAACCTCGGCTATGTCGCTCACATGCTTAAAAACCGAATTGGATATCGTCAGATCGAATTTTCGGTCCGCAGTGGCGAGGTCCTGATATCGTCCGATTCGATGAACAATGTTAGGCTGCTCTCTGTTGAATAAACTGCGGATTGTAACCCTCGACAATTGCTTTTATTTCTGCTCTATTTCATCTCAGCTGCGAGGTGGGATATGGAAAAGTTGGTACTGGTTGATGTCGGGGGTGCTGGCGGTCTCCAGGCCAAATGGCAGCCGCATCGAGATAAGATTTTACCAGTCTTGTTTGAACCTAATCCAGAGGAAGCGGTCAGACTACGCGAAGCCCTCACCACAGAAGGAGATGTCAAAGTGATCGAAGCTGGCCTGTTCAATTCAACAGGGTTACAAACACTGCATATAGCCCGCTATTGGGGTTGCACCTCCATCCGTAAGCCAAATTGGGAAGTATTAAATAAATACCAATTCACAGAAATATTCGAGACAGTGCAAACCGTGCAGATTGATTGTATCCGGTATGATGCGCTCTACCAAGGTGGAGCAGTTCCAAAGCCGGATGTGATAAAAATCGATGTTCAAGGCTGTGAATATGAGGTCTTGGAAGGTTTTGGCCATTTGCTTGATACTTGCATCGGGATTGAACTCGAGACGCATTTCTACCCAATCTATGAGGGGCAGAAACTACTACACGATATTGTGGAACTGCTCGGTCGACATGGTCTCGTCCTTCGCCGGCTCAATCGTGTGCCACACTTTGACAATGCTTTTGTTGAGGGCGATGCCTTCTTTACTTGCGAAAGGCGAGCCGTGTCCAGTTTACCCCCTGCACAGTTGGATAAGTTTCGGTTACTGCAAGACGTTTGGGAACTCCCGCCCTATTAGTTGTCCTTGGCGCGTACGATGCCGGTTGATCATAAACTCGCCTTTTGCTTTGAGTGTCAGCGAATAACGGTAGAAACAGGTTTAGATTTCCGCATGAGCAATTTCGATATAGATCGTCCAACTTAGGAGGGTCACAATTGCTTCTCGAGATTCAATCTCTTTCTGGTGTGACTTATAAGACTCTTTGGCTGCCAAGCCAAAAAATTGCAATCCCACCTGGTAAGCGCCATTGGCCGCTCACACGCCGATTCGGAGACCAAGCGTGAATTATAATATCCCAAGATCACCGTGGGGCTGGCCATGCACGCTCTTTTGATGGTATGCACTTAAAGATGCAGGCCAAAACTCTTGCGCGACTGTGCGTTGAATCCCGGACTTTGTCGAACGATGCGGCGTACATTGTTCCGTCCTTCGTTTATACACGAACGCCGGTGGCCGCGGTTGGATCGACAGACGTCGACGAAGAGTGGCATATCCCGAAATATCCAGATGTTTTACGGGCAACTCAGGCCGGTGGGCTTGTGGACCCGAAGGACCATTTTATCCGATATGGCTCTTATAAAGAGGATCGTCAGCCTTCTCCCATTGCCGTAGACGAAAGATTTTATCTAACTCGGTATCCGGATATCGCCGGCGCTGTGCGAAATGGTCAATTGGCCAGCGCTCGGGAGCATTTTGATCAATTGGGTTTTCCGGGAGGTCGCATGCCCTATGAAGGGGTTCTCTCTATTCTGATGGAGTCTGATAAGGAATGCGGGGCGCCGGAATAAACAAATTCGTTAGTCAGGTCGCGTCGCGCGCGCGATCTCATCGCATTGGGCGACTCCTTGCGGGTCGGTCTGGCCAGACGGCGTCCGGCGTGAGTCCAGGTTTTTATTATAAAATGTATGAGGACGTCGCTTCGGCAAATATGGACGCCGTCGATCATTATTTTCTTCACGGCTGGAAGGAAGGACGTAATCCATCGAAGGAATTCAATACGCTATACTATGTGGTGACAAACATGCCTGAAGGCTTTGCTGAGAATCCTCTCATGCACTACCAGGCCCAGGGCGGCGCGAGATCCGGCCTGAAAACCGCGCCGGAGACGGAAGAAGAGTGGATTCGCGTCCAGAAGGCGATTGTCGCCTCACATTTCGACGACCGCTATTATATTAACAGATATAAAAAACATATGGGTCGGCAAAGCCCGTTGGATCATTATTTCTCCGCCGGTTGGAGCATGGGCTGCGATCCATGCGAGCATTTTCGTACGTCTGAATATATCGCGGCAAATAGTCACATTCGCAGCAGTCGCATAAATCCTTTCTTTCATTTTCTTGTAACCTCACGCTCCGTGGTTTCATATAACCCAGATCCCCCGGAACCTCCGGCTTCTGTCGATGGCGACCGTGTCGAGGCGCTTCAGGCAATTTCTCCTTACTTTGATTCGGACTTTTATCTCGAACAATACCAGGATGTGGCGGAGGCGAAGGTTAACCCATTAATACATTTCGTTGATTTTGGCTGGAAAGAAGGCAGAAACCCCTGCATAGCGTTCGATACGAGCTATTATACCAGGCAGTATGGCAAATATGTGCCTGGAAATATGAATCCTTTTTTGCATTATTTAACGCAGGGAAGAAATGCCGGCTTCAAGCCTAATCCAATTGGCGCCACTCTTTGGGAAAAGCCGCGCGCTCCCGAGGATTCGGCTTGGGGAAGGCTGCGGCCGTTGGTTTGCGAAAATGAAGCCGCCGTCACGGTGATCGTCCCCGTATACAAAGGTTATCACGATACGCTGGCGGCCATTTACGCCGTGCTGGCTAACCCCCAAAAGGCGAAAGTCAATCTTCTTGTAATAAATGATTGTAGTCCGGATGAATTATTGACATCCAAGCTAAGGGAGCTTGCGCAACAAGGGCTCTTTGTTTATGTCGAGAACAATGAGAATATTGGATTTGTTAAGTCTGTAAATAAAGCGGTTGGCTTTTATCCGAGGTCAGACGTCATTCTTCTTAACTCGGATACGTTGGTTTACGGCAATTGGATCGACCGGATGCTTGCCCACGCATCAGCGGATCCAAAAATCGCGACGATCACGCCTTATTCCAACAACGCCTCTATTTGCAGTTACCCGGATCCGAACCGCGAGAATGTGCTGGCGCTGGAAGTTTCGAGGGAATGGCTGGACAAGTGCGCCGGCCTGTGTAACCGGGGGAAATGTATTGATATTCCAACGGGGGTCGGTTTCTGCTTCTATATGAGAAGATCCGTAATAGAGAAGATCGGCGCTTTCGACACTGCTTTCGGGAGAGGATATGGCGAGGAAAATGATTTCTGCATGCGCGCGCTTAAAGCTGGATATCGGAATGTTTTAGCTCAGGACATATTTGTTTATCATAGCGGAGGCGTCTCCTTCGCGGAGATTCGATCTGAGGAATATACGCCCGGGCAGAGGGTTCTGGCCGCAAAGCATCCCGATTACGAAAGTCGGGTGCGTAGCTATTTGAAAGCGGATTTGGGGCTCGAGGGAAGAGCGCGCATCGATCTTTTCCGAATTGCGCGTCAAATGGGGCCGCGGTCGGCCGTGCTTGTGACGTTCGACGGAGCGGGCGGAGTCGATAAGCATGTCAAAGAGCTTGCGAGGAGGCTGGATTCCGCCGGCGTAAATGCAATTATTTTCTTCGTTAATGGAGAAAATCTTCGATTGGAGATTCCGAATTCTTCAAATGAAATTTACACGCCATCTGTCTCAACGATTGATATTACGCTAGACGTAGAGACAATCCGAACATTCCTTAAATGGCTGGATCCTTTGATCGTGCATGTTCATTCTTTTGCGCTTGCATCTTGGCAGGCCACCCGCACAATGATGGATCTCCTCAGTAAGCAGGGAAATTTATTTATAACTATCCATGACTTTGATCCGATATGCCACAGGCATCATTTAGTAAACCTTGAAGGGCGTTTCTGTGAGAAGATCGTCGACTCTGTTTGCCGGACATGTCTCAAGAATGACCATGAAGTTGTAAACAAAATAGATCCTGTCGAAAGAAGGAGATCGTGGAGAGGTTTTCTGAGAAGCGCATCGCAAATCTTTGTGCCTTCGACAGACACGGCGACGAGATTGAAAACGATCTATCCGGAACTGAGCTTTACGGTTCGCGAGCACGAAGAGGTTTTACCTGATGCGCCGCCTCTTTTGCCGCCGATGGATGGCGAACCGATCAATATCGTGGCGATTGGCGCCATAGGACCTCACAAAGGCGTCAATATTCTGCATTCGCTCGCGCTGGACGCAAGCCTTCGGAACTTGCCATTAAAATTTCATATTGTCGGATACTCGTCCGCTCCTCAGGAAATGAGCAAGGTCGGAATTGTCGAAACAGGCCCATACAAGTCCAATGACGAATGTATCAAGCTCATCGAGAAAATAGGTCCAGCTTTTGCAATATTTCCGTCCATATGGCCTGAAACCTATTGCTATAGCTTGTCTATCGCCCTGAAGCTGGGCCTTCCTCCCATTGTCTTTGACATTGGTGCGCTTGCGGAGAGGGTGCGAAAGGCCGGGTTCGGAATCGTGCTGAGCCGGTCATTTTGCGACAGCCCGCCTTCCTTGAATAATCTCTTGCTTGAACTTGATGTTCAGAAGGAATGGAGTCGAGTTAAGCCTGTGGAATTTCAAGCGTACGAAAATTTTCCGTACGATTATTATCAAGTCCGGTCGGAAGGCCGGTCGGATTGACGTCATTGGAAAACGTCCGGACGTTTTCGCCAAGGATGACGGTTAAGCTCTCCTACAGTCATAGGAGCGCTCCTGTTTTGACCGAACGCTGGAGACAAGTGATCAGGCGCAGGCGTAAGCCATATGAATGCGACTATGGCCAAAGTTCCGGAAACGCCGGTTTCACGTTGAAGTCATCACCTGTCGGTTCAGCGGCGGCGAGGCCGGACGACGCCGAGAAGGCCCGTCAGGCCCGCTATGGCGGCGGATCAACTTGTCGCACTGGGGACGGAAGCGAGGAGACAGAAACGGCCCCAATTCCCTCACAGCGCCGTTTTGCAAGCGCCGGTTTTTTTCGGTTTTCAATTTCTGATTTTTAATGGTGGAGCCAGACGGAATCGAACCGACGACCTCTTCAATGCCATTGAAGCGCTCTCCCAACTGAGCTATGGCCCCATCATTTTATCCGCCTCTTGGGGGAGGTTTCGGCCGACGGGCGTCGACGGGCGGTGTATAGTTCAGCCGCGCTCGGGCCGCAAGCCCGGCTCGCGATTTTGTGTCGAAAAGATCACATGCTCAGGCGGCGGCGGCGGTGACCCGGTTGCGGCCGGAGGATTTCGAAGCGTAAAGCGCTTTGTCCGCGCGACGCAGGAGCGCGTCGGCGTTGGCGTCCGCGCCGCGCTCGGCGAGGCCGATCGAGGTCGTTACGGGGATCGTTCGCGTCGCTTTCGCGTCGATGGGGAATTTCTCGCCCTCGACCGCCGAGCGCACGCGCTCCGCCACGCGTTCCGCCACAGCGAGCGGCGTGTCGGGCATGACCACCACGAATTCCTCGCCGCCCATCCGGCAGACGAGATCGGCGCCGCGCAGCACGCGCTTGATGCGCTGGGCGAAGGTCTTCAGCACTTCGTCGCCGGCGTCGTGGCCATAGGTGTCGTTGACCGACTTGAAGTGGTCGATGTCGAGAATCATCAGCGACAGCGGCCGGCCCTTATGCGCCGCCTGGTCGAGCGCATTGGCGAGATGGGTCTCGAGAAAGCGGCGGTTGTTGAGGCCGGTGAGCGCGTCGACCACGGCCAGCTCGATCGCCGCCTGGACATTGTTGCGCAGGCTGTCGGCGTAGCGCTTGCGGCGCAATTGGGTGCGCACGCGGGCGACCAGCTCGTTCCGGTCGATCGGGCGCATGATGTAGTCGTTCACGCCGAGATCGAGCCCGCGCAGAACGCGCGGACGGTCCTCCAGGTCGGCGAGCAGCAGGATCGGGATCGACCGGGTTCTCTCCAGCGAGCGCAACTGGCTGCACAGGCGCAGCGCGTCAAAATCCGCGAGGTTCAGGCTGACGACGACGAGCTCGTAATTGTTCTCCGCGGCGTGGAAAAGCGCCTCCTGCGGACGGGTCTCGATCTCGATGTCGTGATAGTCGCGCAGCCCCGCCACGATGCGGTCGGCGGAGCTGGGACGATCTTCGACGAGGAGGATGCGGCCGCGTTCGCCGTCATTGGGCTCGCGAGAGGAGAGTCCGAGATTTGCCGAGGTGCTGGCGCGGGCGCGCAGCTCGTCGAGCATGATCTTGAGGCGCGTGAGCGAGCGCACGCGGGCGATGAGCGCCATCTCGTCGACGGGCTTGGTGAGGAAGTCGTCGGCGCCGCATTCGAGGCCGCGGACGCGGTCGGCGGGCTGGTCGAGCGCCGTGACCATCACGACGGGGAGATGCGTGGTGGCCGGATCGGCCTTCAGCCGCGTGCAGACCTCGAACCCGTCCATGCCGGGCATCATCACGTCGAGCAGGACGATGTCGCAGCGCCCGTCGCGGCACAACTCCAGCGCCTCGGGGCCGCTCGTCGCGCAGACGACGTCGAAATATTCCGCGGAAAGACGCGCTTCCAGCAATTTGACGTTGGGCAGCAGGTCGTCAACGATGAGGACGCGGGCGGTCATGTGGCTGACGTCTCCTACTTCTTTTCCGCAAGGAAAGAATTCACCGTTTCGAGAAATTTCGCGACGGAGATGGGCTTCGACAGATAGGCCTCGCAGCCGCCCTGCCGGATTTTCTCCTCGTCGCCCTTCATGGCGAAGGCGGTAATGGCGATGACGGGAATGTCTTTCAGTTCGTCGTCGTCCTTCAGCCAGCGCGTGACTTCGAGCCCGCTGACCTCGGGAAGCTGAATGTCCATCAGGATCAGGTCGGGCCGGCGTTCGCGCGCGAGCGAGATCGCTTCCACGCCGCTCTTGGTGCGCAGCGTCGCATGGCCGTTCGCCTCCAACAGATCGTTGAAGAGCTTCATATTGAGTTCGTTATCCTCTACGATGAGGACCGTCTTTTTCATGGGGCCAACTCTAGAGACGCGGCGGCTTTGTGGCGTAAACGAGACCAAAGGCTGAGCCGTTTCGCCGATCGATAGCATGGGAAGATTAATGAAAATCGGTAGCGATTCGCATGGCCTCCGCCGCGCGAAAGGCGACGCGCCAGCCGACTCCGGGCTTGCCCTGCGGGCGCTGGCCTTTCTGACCCGCGACGACGATCGCCTCTCGCGTTTTCTCGTCTTGACCGGCCTCGACGCCGGCGACGTGCGCGCGCTTCTCGATGATCGTGGCTTTCATCTCGCGGTTCTCGATCATCTGGCGGGCGACGAGGCGCTGCTGCTCGCCTTCGCCGAGGCGGAGTCGCTGCCGCCCGACTCCGTGGGACGCGCCCGGCGGGCTCTCGGCGGCGGCGAAGATTAAGTTCATGCATCGTCGGCTTTGCGTGTCGCGAGGCGGGTCCGCCGCTTCTCGCGCGCATCGTAAATAGAGCGTTAAGCTTCCGCGGCGAGCGCCTCGACGCCGGCCTTGGCCACCAGGCCGTCCTCGAAGGATTGAACGCCGGAAACGCCGATGGCGCCGACGATTTGGCCTTCGTGGATGAGCGGGAGGCCGCCTTCGACCGGCGTGATATGGGGCAGGCTGAGCAGGGCGACGCGCCCGTTGGCGACCGTCTCCTCCAGCGCCTTGGTCGGGCGCTTGAACAGCGCCGCCGCGCGCGCCTTGGCCTGCGCGATGTCGCATGAGGCCGGCTGCACGCCGTCGAGGCGCTCCAGATAGACGATGAGGCCGGCGTCGTCGACAATGGCGATGACGACGCTCCAGCCATTGCGTTGCGCCTCCCGCGCGGCGGCGGCCGCGACGCGCTTGGCGTCGGCGAGCGTGAGGACGAATTTCATCTTCATCGTTTCTCCTTGGTCTTTTCAGGCCGCAGCCGGCCAGGCTTGCGCCCTTTCCGCGCCTCGACTAGGGAATCAGCGAGGCCGGAAGGGGAAATCCCATGGCGCGCCGCTTCGCGCAACGCCGCGGCGGCGGGGGCGTATCGAGGGGGGAGGCGCGAGAAGAATGCTCATCATGCCCGCGCCCGAGCCGGAAATCCTTGCGCGCCGCGACGAATTGATCGCAAGGCTCCGCGACATCCTGCCTCCGCCCAATCTCATTGTCGACGAGACGGCGCGCCGCGCTTACGAATGCGACGCGTTCACCATGTATCGCGCCTTGCCGCTCGTCGTCGCGCTGCCCGAGACCGTGGCGCAGGTGAGCGCCATTCTCGCGCGCGCCGCCGAGATGAACGTCAAAATCGTTCCGCGCGGCGCGGGCACGTCGCTGTCGGGCGGCTCCATGCCGCTAGAGGACGGCATTCTGCTGGGAATGTCGAAATTCAACCGCATCCTCGAAATCGACTATGAGAACCGCTGCGCGCGCGTGCAGCCCGGCGTGCAGAATCTCGCGATCTCCAGGGCCGTGGAGGGCAGGGGCTTCTATTATGCGCCGGACCCGTCGTCGCAGATCGCCTGTTCCATCGGCGGCAATGTCGCCGAGAACGCCGGCGGCGTGCATTGCCTGAAATACGGAATGACCACCAATAATATTCTCGGTCTTGAAGTCGTGTTGATGGGCGGCGAGGTCATTCGCCTCGGCGGCAGGCATCTCGACAGCGAGACCTATGACCTTTTGGGCCTCATGACCGGCTCGGAGGGCTTGCTCGGCGTCGTCACGGAAGTCACCGTGCGCATCTTGCAGAAGCCCGCCGTGGCGCGCGGCCTCCTCGTCGGCTTTCCGAGCGTCGCCGCCGGCGCGCGCTTCGTGGGCGCCGTCATCGCGCGGGGGATCATCCCTGGCGGCATGGAAATGATGGACAAGAAGACCATCCACGCCGTGGAGCGCTTCCAGTCCTGCGGTTATCCGCTCGATGCGGAAGCGCTCGTTATCGTCGAACTGGATGGCGCGCAGGCGGAGGTCGACCATCTCGTCTGTCTCGTCGAGGACATTGCGCGCGAAGCGGGCGCGACGACCGCGAAGATTTCGTGCAGCGAGGCGGAGCGCCTGCAGTTCTGGGCGGGGCGCAAGAACGCTTTTCCGGCGGTCTCCCGCATCAAGCCGGACTATCTCTGCATGGACGGCACGATTCCGCGCGCGCGCCTGCCGGAGGTTCTGGCGGGCATGGACGAGATCGCGAAACGCGAGGGCCTGCAAGTCGCCAATGTCTTTCATGCGGGCGACGGCAATCTGCATCCGCTCATCCTTTACGACGCGTCGATCGAAGGCGACATGGAGCGCGCCGAGAGGGTCGGATTCGACATTCTGCGGCTCTGCGTCGCCGTCGGCGGCGTGCTCACCGGCGAGCATGGCGTCGGCGTCGAGAAGCGCGATCTGATGAGCGAGATGTTCAGCGAGACGGATCTGGAGCAGCAATTGCGCGTGAAATGCGCCTTCGATTCTTTGAACCGGCTCAATCCCGGCAAGGTCTTTCCGACGCTGCATCGCTGCGCCGAATTCGGCATGATGCATGTCTCGGGCGGCAAGACGCCCTTTCCCGATCTGCCGCGATTCTGATGGACGCCGCTCTCGCCATTCTGGAGATTCGCGACGCCGCCGATGCCGTCGAGGCGCTCCGTGGCGCGAATGCGCGCAAGGCGCCTTTCGCCATTGCCGGCGCCGGAACGAAGAGGCGTCTCGGCCGCCATGCGCCGCAGCCGCAGGAATTGTCGACGCGCGCACTTGCGGGCGTGACGCTCTACGAGCCGGAAGAGCTCGTGCTGTCGGCCCGCGCCGGAACGCTGCTGCGAGAAATTGAAGAGTTGCTGGACGCGCATCATCAGCAGCTCGCTTTCGAGCCCATGGATTATGCGCCGCTTCTCGGCGGCGCCACGAAAAGCGCGACGATCGGCGGCGTCATCGCCGTGAACGCGTCGGGGCCGCGCCGCATCAAGGCCGGCGCCGCGCGCGACCATCTGCTCGGCTTTCATTGCGTCACCGGGCGCGGCGAGATCGTTAAATCGGGCGGCCGCGTGATGAAGAACGTCACGGGCTACGATCTTTCCAAGCTCGTCTGCGGCTCCTACGGCACGCTCGCGCTCCTAACCGATGTGACCCTGAAGGTCCTGCCGAAGCCGGAGACGGAGCAGACGCTGTTGGTTCTTGGCCTCGACGAAGCGCAGAGTCTCGCCGCCCTGCGCCGCGCCTCCGGCACGCCGAATGAAGTCTCGTCCTTCGCCATGCTGCCATCCGGCGCCGCGCCGCTCGGATTCGACAATGCCGCGCTGTTGCGGATCGAGGGCCCGGAGATTTCGGTGGCGACAAGACGCGACGCGCTCATCGCCGCGCTTCGCGACAGCGGCGCGCGTTTCGAGACGCTACTGCGACCCGAGTCGGCCGCCTTATGGGCGTCGCTGCGCGACGCCGCGCCGATCGCCGCCTATGCCGGTCAGGTCTGGCGCGTTTCCGTCGCGCCGACCGATGGTTTCAAAGTGACGGAAGCGCTGCGCCGTGCGGGCGCGCCAATCCTTGCGCATTTCTATGATTGGGCGGGCGGGCTCATCTGGCTTTGTCTCGAAAGCGCTGCGCATGCCCATGCGACAATCGTCCGCGCCGCCGTCGACGCTTGCGGCGGCCATGCGACGCTCATCCGCGCTTCCGACGAAACGCGCGCGCGGGTCGACGTCTTCCATCCGCAACCCGCGCCGCTCGCCGCGCTCACGAAAAGGGTGAAAGAAAGCTTCGATCCCGCGCACATTCTGGAGCGCGGCCGCATGCGCGAGGCCTTTTGAGATGCAGACGCATTTCTCGCTTGCCGCGCTCGCGGACCCGGACATGGCGCAATCGGAGAAGATACTGCGCGCCTGCGTGCATTGCGGCTTCTGCACGGCGACCTGCCCGACCTATCTCCTTACCGGCGACGAACTGGATTCCCCACGCGGGCGCATCTATCTCATCAAGGAGATGCTGGAGAACGGGCGCCCGGCCGACGCGCGCACGGCGCGGCATATCGACCGCTGCCTCTCCTGTCTTTCCTGCATGAGCACTTGTCCGTCGAGCGTGCATTACATGCATCTCGTCGACCATGCGCGCGCCCATATCGAGAAGACGTATCTGCGGCCTTTCGCCGACAGGACATTGCGCGCGCTGCTCGCCTTCGTCTTGCCGCGTCCTTCCTTGTTCCGTCTCGCGTTGCGCGCCGCCGGCCTGTTTGCGTCCTTGAGCCAATATCTGCCAGGTCGCCTGCCTGCGATCTTCGCGCTGGCGCCGAAGACATTGCCCGCGCCCTCTGAGGTCGACCGCCCGCAGGTCTTTCCCGCGCAAGGCGCGCGCAAAATGCGCGTCGCGCTACTGAATGGCTGCGCGCAGACCGTGCTCGACACGCGCATCAATGAAGCGACCGTGCGGCTTCTCACGCGCCATGGCGTCGAGGTGGTCGTGGCCGAAGACGCCGGCTGCTGCGGCGCGCTGTCGCATCATCTGGGCCAAGTCGATCAATCCCACGCCTTCGCGCGACGAAATATCGACGCCTGGACGCGCGAGATCGAGGCCGGCGGCCTCGATCATATCGTCGTCAATACGTCGGGCTGCGGGACGAGCGTGAAAGATTATGGCTTCATGTTCCGTAACGACGCGGCGCTCGCGGAAAAAGCCGCGCGCATTTCCGCCCTGGCTTGCGATGTGAGCGAACTTGTCGAGAAGCTCGATTTGCAAACAGGTTCGGCGCCGCGTGTAAAAGTCGCCTATCACTCGGCCTGCTCGCTACAGCATGGCCAGAAGGTCGCGCAGGCGCCCGTCGCGGCGCTGGAGCGCGCGGGCTTCGACGTCGTCGCCGTGCCGGAAGGCCATATCTGCTGCGGCTCTGCCGGGACGTATAATCTTCTGCAATCGGAGCTGGCGGATCAGCTTCGCGCGCGCAAGGTCGCGAATATCGAAAGCGTCGCGCCCGATGTGATCGCCGCCGGCAATCTGGGTTGCATCGTGCAGATCGGGGCGGGTACCGCGATCCCGATCATGCACACGGCCGAGCTTCTAGATTGGGCGACGGGCGGACCGAAGCCGGGGCGGAGTGAAGGCGTGGGTTAGGCTAAGAGGGGGAACGCCCCGGGCGCTGGCAAATCCCTCCCCGTAAAGGGGAGGGTGGCGCAGCGAAGCTGCGACGAGTGGGGTCAAGCCCAACGACATAATAGCGGCGCGAACCCCACCCGGCGGTCTCGCAGCCAAGTTTACGCAGGCTGCGTAAACTTGCCTGCGACCGCCGACCTCCCCGTAAAGGGGAGGTATTGGACGCCAACCATTCAGGATGATCGTTCACCCGATCGTCCTGTCATCGAAAGCTATGTCGCAGGCGGTCGAAGCATGGAAAAGCGCTGCGGCCGCCGCTGGATCGCTCCGCTCGCAATGACGGCGCCTCGCCCTTACCTCAGGAACCCCACAATATCCTTCACCGCGTTCATGTTCTCGCGGGCGATCGCGCGGGCGCGTTCGGAGCCGTCGCGCAGCACCGTGTCGATATAGCCCTCGTCCTCGCGGATGCGGCGCATCTGGGCCGTGATGGGCGAGAGCTTCGCTACGGCGAGATCGACGAGCGCGCTCTTGAAGGTCGAGAAATTGGCGCCGCCGAATTCGGCGAGCACGTCGGCCTTGGCGCGGCCGGAGAGCGCGGCGAAAATGCCGACGAGATTGTCAGCCTCGGGGCGCCCTTCAAGGCCTTTTTCCTCGGAGGGCAAAGGCTCGGGATCGGTCTTCGCCTTCTTCACCTTCTGCGCGATCTGGTCCGCGTCGTCGGAGAGATTGATGCGCGAATAGTCGGAGGCGTCGGACTTCGACATTTTCTTCGTGCCGTCGCGCAGACTCATCACGCGCGTCGCCGGGCCGGAGATCAGCGGCTCCGGCAGAGGGAAGAAGGCCTCCCCGAAGCCGTTGCGCGCGATCGACTCGGAAAAGTCGTTGTTGAACTTCTGCGCGATGTCGCGCGCGAGTTCCAGATGCTGCTTCTGGTCGTCGCCGACCGGCACATGCGTCGCGCGATAGATGAGAATGTCGGCGGCCATCAGCACGGGATAATCGAGAAGGCCCATGGAGGCGTTCTCGCGGTCCTTGCCGGCCTTGTCCTTGAATTGCGTCATGCGGTTGAGCCAGCCGATGCGGGCGACACAATTCAAGACCCAGGCGAGTTCCGCATGTTCGGCGACTTGGCTCTGGTTGAAGACGATGTTCTTCTTGGGGTCGATGCCGCAGGCGAGAAAGGCCGCCGCGATCTCGCGCGTATTGTTGCGCAGCGCGACCGGGTCCTGCGGCACGGTGATGGCGTGCAGGTCGACGACGCAATAGAGGCAGTCGAAGCTCTTCTGCAACTCGACGAATTTGACGATGGCGCCGAGATAGTTGCCGAGATGCAGATTGCCGGTGGACTGCACGCCGGAGAAGACGCGCTGCGGGAAAGTGGACATGGATTGCGCCATAGAGAGTTGAGGAAGTTTGGCCGGCTTTATGGCAATGCCGGAGCCCGGGCGCAAGTGCCGCATCGCGCGGAGTGTAGCTAGCACGGGATTTGGCCGGTGCAGGTAGCACGTGATCTGTCCGGCGCATGATGTCCCTTTTGGGGGAGACCATGCGCCTGACGGAGCAACGGCAGGGCCTGCGAATGCTGAAGCTTC
>Ga0123399_1101690_pt1 | contig 17613 bp, 20 predicted proteins | sample T5LHNH4metaT_FD_89927 | JGI IMG/M metagenome (GOLD analysis project Ga0123399, IMG submission 89927) | Methane-oxidizing artificial microbial communities from Washington, USA to study methane cycling - T5-LHNH4 metaT (Metagenome... | ecosystem: Engineered > Modeled > Simulated communities... | reverse complement strand
CCGTTTCGTCAGCGAAGACGACGAGCGCGGGTCGCGGGGACGGGAAAGCTATTCGCGCTCGTCGCGCGACGACGAGCGCCGCTCCGGCAGACGCGGACATGGCGGATGGTTCGGCGATCCCGAAGGCCATGCGGAGGCGGCCCGGCGCGGCTGGGACGAGCGCGAGGGCGGCTCCTCGAGCGACTATGACGACCGCCGGTCAGGCGGACGGGAAAGCTATTCGCGCTCGTCGCGCGACGACGAGCGCCGCTCCGGCGGACGCGGACATGGCGGATGGTTCGGCGATCCCGAAGGCCACGCGGAGGCGGCCCGGCGCGGCTGGGATGAACGCGAAGGCGCGTCGCGCTCCTCCCGTTCCTCGTCGCGCGACCGCGACTATGACGAGCGGCGCTCTTACGCCCGCGACGACGATCGCGGATCGTCCGGCCGGGATCATGGCGGATGGTTCGGCGACCCCGAGGGGCATTCGGAAGCGTCGCGCCGCGGATGGGAGCATCGCCGCTAAAGGGCGCCGCGAAAAGTGGAAGCCGGTTTTTCGCGATACGCGCGCTGACGGCGCGAGAAGCGACGACCTGGGAAAGCCGCAGCCTCCGGGCTGCGGCTTTGTTTTGTCCGCCCGAAGGCTCCCGGAGCCGCGGCGGCGATCGGGCGGGGGGACAAAATGGTTATTCGGCGCCATTCACCTTTCCACCCAAAAGCGGGTGCGCCGCCGCGGGACAATTGCTAAAGAAAGCGCGAAATCAGGAAGGAAAATTGCGCGTGACCGCCGCGACGAACAAAGCCCCAGACCGCCAGGCCATGGACCGGCTCGCGATTCTGCTCGCGCATTTCGAGCGCGCGGGATTTGCGCGCCGCGAGCCGCGCCTCCTCCAGCCGGCGGGCGTCTTTCTCGACCGCTCCGGCGAGGACTTTCGCGGCCATCTCTATCTCACCACCGACGCGTCCGGCGCCGAGCTCTGCCTGCGGCCGGAATATACGATCCCGGTCTGCCTGGACTATCTCGCCTCCGCGCAAGCGGGCGAAGCGGCCTCCTTCGCCTATGGCGGCTCCATCTTCCGCGCCCCCCTTCACGGCGCCTTGGGACAAGGCGAAGTCCTGAACGGCGAATTTCTGCAAGCGGGCATCGAGAGCTTCGGCCGCGACGACCGCGAGGCGGCGGACGCCGAAATCCTCGGGGCCGCCCTCGATGCGGCGGGGGCCGCCGGCGCCGCCGGTCTTTCCGTGCGCATCGGCGACGCGGGACTGGTCGCCGCTTTTCTCGACGGGCTCGACCTGCCTCCCGTCTGGCGCCGGCGCGTCGAGGCCGGCCATGCGCGCGGCCAGTCCGTCGCCGACATTTTCGCTCCGCCGAGCCGCAACGGCGCGGAGCAGGCCGGCGTTCTCGCCGCGCTGACCAAGGTCGACCCCGCCGATGCGCGCCGGCTCGTCGAGGACCTCCTCTCCATCGCCGGCATTTCGGCCGTCGGCGGCCGCAGCGCGGCGGAAATCGCCGAGCGGTTCCTGGATCAGGCGACGCTCGCGGAAGGCGCCGGCGTCTCGGCCGAGAAACGCGCTCTGGCGGAAGCCTTCCTCGCCATAGAAGGCGCCCCCGACATCGCCTCGGCCGCCCTGCGCAAGCTCGCCGAGGAGGCGAAGCTCGACCTCGCCGCCGCGCTCGATTCCTTCGATACGCGCGCGAGCTTCATCGCCGCGCGCGGCCTCAATCTCGACGACATGGCCTTCTCGGCGAGCTTCGCCCGCCGCCTGGATTATTATTCGGGCTTCGTCTTCGAGGCGCGCCATCCGGCCGAGAGCGAGCCTGTCATTGGCGGCGGCCGTTACGACCGGCTGCTGAAGACGCTCGGCGCCAAAGCGGACATTCCCGCCGTCGGCGCCGCCATCTGGATCGACCGTCTGGACAGCGCCGCGCGCGCGGGAGGCGCGGCATGACGCGGAAACTCATCGTGGCGACGCCCTCCAAGGGCCGCTTGCAGGAAAACGCCAGCGCCTTCTTCGCCCGCGCCGGCCTCGAACTGACGCAGGGGCGCGGCGCCCGAGACTATCGCGGCGCCATCGCCGGGCTCGAGGGCGCCGAGGTCGCCTATCTCTCCGCCTCCGAGATCACCGGGCGCCTGGCGCGCGGCGACGTGCATTTCGGCATTACCGGCGAGGACCTCGTGCGCGAGGAGATCGCCGATCCGGAGAGCAAGGTGGAATTGCTCGCGCCACTCGGCTTCGGCCACGCCAATGTCGTCGTCGCCGCGCCCCAGGCCTGGATCGACGTGCGCGGCATGGCCGACATCGCCGACATCGCCGACGGCTTTCGCGCGCGGCATGGCCGAGGGCTGCGCGTCGCCACCAAATATATCAACACGACGCGCCGCTTCTTCGCCCAGCACGGCGTGAGCGACTATCGCATCGTGGAAAGCTCTGGCGCGACGGAGGGCGCGCCCGCCGCCGGCTCGGCCGACGTCATCGTCGACATCGCCACGACCGGCGCGACGCTCGCCGCCAATGCGCTCAAGGTTCTCGACGACGGCGTGATCCTGCGTTCGCAGGCCAATCTCGTCGCCTCGCTCACCGCGCCCTGGAGCGAGACGGCGCGCGAAGCCGCCCGCGTCATTCTCTCGCGCATCGCGGCGGAAGAAACCGCGCGCACGACGCGCGAGGTTCGCGCGGTCGTGTCGCTGAACGAGGAATGCTTGCAGGAGACGCAAGCGAAATTCGGCGCCGTCCTGCGCGAACGCAATGGCGAAACCGCGATCTTCGCCTGCCCGACGAATCAAGTGGCGGCGCTGGCCGACTGGCTGATCGGCAAGGGCGCGCAGCGCGTTACGAGCGCGCGGCTCGATTACGTCTTCCTCGCGGGCAACGCGCTGTGGGGGAGGCTGGCGGGGCGGTTGGAACGTAACTGATAGTGGAAATTAGAGAGGATGAACAAGGCCGGCTCCATTTCATTACGCAAACTCTTCTTCTCGCTCATTGGAGGACTAAGCGCGATCTTAGCGGCTTGCGATAAGCCGATGCCAAACGTTCAGCTTTTGGCCACGGACCTACACTTGGCGATCGGCGGGAACAGGGTCACATTGCCGTTCGTAGCGCTCGGAGATTACGCGTATCGAGGAATGTCCTTTTCCCTCGACCCGGAAGGCGACCGAGAGCGAGAAAGAGGAGCCGTCGAGGATTTGATCCGCAATGCCGGAGATCGCGATAATCCTACAGCGGTCCGCTATCTTTCCGTTGTGGTTCGAACTTATGGCTGGAACGACTCTGACATGCGTCAGCGGGACATGTGTCCACTATTGACGCGCGCGTGGGCGCGATCCGTTTGCGATAACCCATGGGCAGCGATTCAGCAGGCGCTGCCCGCCAATTCCTTCACGCTCGTGGATCTCAACCAACTTTCAGAGAAAAACGCGGGTGCTCTATTCAATTGTGTCAAGGAAAGCGAGCCTCGGCTTTCCATACCCAAAGCGTCGGGAGAACCCACTATCGTCTGCCGAGCCTCGGTGTACTCGGATCACGTCTTTCATCGAGCGGTCGTGCGAATCGACGGGCAACTCGGCGCTCTCTGGACGGTTTGGGGACATGGTCAAAACGGAGAATCTGCTGACACGATGGCCCATCGTGAGGGCGAGGCAATCGTATCTTTCGTCGGAAATGCACTTGGAGCCAGCGAAAACTTTCCGAAGCTCCACTCTGATATGTGTCGCCTTCGACGACCGGGATCCATCGATAACCCAAGAGGTGCGGATTGCGGAGGAGAAAAAGGCGGTCTTGACTGAGTGGCCGTTTGAAAACGCGAGTACACTCAAAGCGTCTGTTTGTGACGCATTCCTGACTTTCTCGTCTGCGCAAGAACTTCGAGCCGGGTTCCAAGCGTTAGACTTTCCTGGTCGAGCTGCCGTCATTGCGAGCATTTTTCGAAGTCGGGCATATCCGACTTCGCAGAATTGCGACCCGATCCAGAGCCACATCGCTGCTCTGGATTGCTTCGTCGCTTACGCTCCTCGCAATGACGGTCGAGATTACCGCGTCTGCGTCAGCAGCAGATACGCCGCGACCGGATTCGTCGTCAGATAGCGCTTCAACAGGCGCTTCGGCTCCAATCCCAAGCGAAACGCCCATTCGAGCCCGGCGTCCTGCATCCATCGCGGCGCGCGCTTCTTGGCGCCGGCGATGAAGTCGAAGAGCCCGCCGGACGTCTTGATCATCTTGACGTTCTTCAGCCGATGCGCCTGGTCGCGCACGAATTGCTGCTCCAGCGGCACGCCCATGGCGAGCCAGAGAATGTCCGGCGCGAGGGCGTTGATTTCCGCGATCTTGGCGTCGAGCGCGGCGCCTTTCAGATAGCCGTGCGAACGACCCACAATGTTGAGGCGCGGCGCGATGCGCATCGAATTTTCATAAGCGGCGCGGTTCATCTCCTCGCTCGCGCCGAAGAGATAGAAGCTCGCGCCGGCCTCCTGCGCCATGCGCGCGACGATCGGGTAGAGGTCGGTGGTCGCGACGCGCTCCGGCAGCGGCGCCTTGGAAAAAATCTTCGACGCGGCGACGAGCGGCTGGCCGTCGGCTGCGATCGAGTCGGCGCGGTCGATCAACTCCGCGAACGCCTTGTCGAAAAAGCGGCGCGCGAGCGCCTCGCCATTCACGGAAGTAAGATAATAGGGCCCCTCGGAGCGGGCGGGCGCGCTCGCGAGAGCGATCATCATGCGAGCGGTCTCTTCGAGAGAGAGGCGCGCCACCCGCGAACCGCCAACAAACGTCGTTTCAATAGATTCAATGCTCACGACACGACCCCGGACCTTGCGCCGACAACTGCGTAAAATTCTACGCGAAGTCTCGGGAAGACTCAGCAGGGAGCCGGATTCGAGGTCAATTTATTCCTTCATGAATCTCAGACATCCAATTAAGATTCATTAACTAAGTTTGATAATCAAATAAAAGTCCGTCATCGCGGCCCTGCGCCGCCTTGCTTCGCCCGCAATGACGGGCGCGTGAGAATCAAACGGAACCGGTAATCATAACGAGCACGGCTTGCCGGGCGGGATGGGGTCCGTCTCCAGGAGCGCGAACAGCAAATGGTCGCGCCACTCGCCATTGATGTTGAGATAGGAGCGCGCATAGCCCTCCTGCCTGAAGCCGACGCGCTCCAGCAGGCGCCTCGAGGGCTCATTGTTGGGCAGGCAGGCCGCCTCTATGCGATGCAGCCCCTGCTTCTCGAAAATATACGCGCAGGCCGCGCGCACCGCGCGGGTCATATAGCCCTTGCCGGCATAGGGCTCGCCCATCCAGTAGCCGAGCGTCGCGGCCTGCGAGACGCCGCGGCGGACATGGCCGAAGGACAGGCCGCCGACCAGCGCGTCGTCCTCCTCGCGGAAGACGAAGAAGGAATAGGCCTCGTCGCGCGCCATCTCCTCGGCATGGCGGCGCACGCGATAGCGGAAGCTCGCGCGGGTGAGGTCGTCGACCGGCCAGATCGGCTCCCAGGGCGTGAGAAAGGCGCGGCTTTTCTCGCGCAGAGTCGACCATTCCACATAATCGCGCATCTCCGAGGGACGTAGATAGACGCCGTCGCCGCGAATGGGCATGTCGCGACGGCCGATAACGCCAAAAAGAGCCATGCCGAAACCCGCCGTCATGACCTGGCCGCGCGGGCGCGCTCTGAAATGAAGGCGGTCACGCGCGCCTCGTCATTTTCCAAAACAGTGAAGCGCTCCGGCCCGTCGAGCCGCGCCGCGATCGTGTCGGGCAGGCGCGGGCGACGGCCGATGGCGCGCTCGATCGCCTCCGGGAACTTCGCCGGATGCGCGGTCGAGAGCGCGACCACGGGCGTCGCCGGGTCTTGCGCAAGCCGCGCGCGCGCCGCGCGCACGCCGGTCGCCGTATGCGGATCGAGCACATAGCCCGCCTCGCGCCAGGTGCGCGCGATCTCGTCCGTGGTCTCCGCCTCGCCGACCGACAGGGCGTCGAATTCCGAGCGGATCGCGGCGAGCGCGGCGGCCGGAATATCGAAGGCGCCGGACTGGTCGAGCGAGGCGAAGGCCGCGCGGATCACGGCGCTGTCGCGCCCCGTCGCGTCGAACAGCAGGCGCTCGAAATTGGACGAGACCTGAATGTCCATGGAAGGCGATTGCGTCGGCGTCACGCCGCGCGGTTCGTAACGCCCGGTCGCGATGGCGCGCGAGAGAATGTCGTTGGCGTTGGTCGCGACGATGAGCCGCTCGACCGGCAGGCCCATATGCTTGGCGATATAGCCAGCCAGCACGTCGCCGAAATTGCCGGTCGGCACGGCGTAGGAGACATGGCGGTGCGGCGCGCCCAGCGTAACGCCGCTGGTGAAATAATAGACCATTTGCGCGACGACGCGCGCCCAGTTGATGGAGTTGACGCTGGCGAGCCCGACGCGCTCGCGGAAGGACCGGTTGCGAAAGAGCCGCTTCAGAATGTTCTGCGCGTCATCGAACGTGCCCTGCAGCGCGATCGCGTGAACATTGTCGTCCGCGACGGTCGTCATCTGCTTGCGCTGCACGTCCGAGACGCGGCCATGCGGATAGAGGATGAAGACGTCGACGCGCGGCAGGCCGCGAAAAGCCTCGATCGCCGCCGCGCCCGTGTCTCCCGAGGTCGCGCCGACGATCGTCGCGCGCAGGCTCCGCTTCTCCAGCACGTCGTTCATCAGGCGGCCGAGAAGCTGCATCGCCAGATCCTTGAAGGCGAGCGTCGGCCCATGGAAAAGCTCGAGCACGAAGAGATTGTCGGCGATCTGCGTCAGCGGCGCGACGGCGCGATGGCGGAAGCTCGCATAGGCGGCTTCCGTCTGCCCGCGCAGCGCCGCCCGCGCGTCCTTCTCGGTCAGAAAGGGCGCGATGAGACGCGCGGCGGCCTCGGCATAGGGAACGCCCGCCAGAGCGGCGATGTCCTTGGGCGCGACATGAGGATAGGCGAAAGGCGCGTAAAGACCGCCGTCCGTCGCGAGGCCGGCGAGCAGGACGTCATCGAAGGCGAGCTGCGCGGCTTCGCCGCGCGTCGAAAGATAGCGCAATTTAAAATCCGTCAGGCAGGAGACGCGCGGACAGGGCGTCACGCCCCTTTCATAACATATTCGCGGCCGCCGCAAGGCGGCGCGCGCGACGCCTCTCCTTATGCGTCGCGGACGAGCCTGCCGCGCGCATAGAGCGCGAAAACCGCCAGAAGCGCCGCCGCCAGGGAAAACCAGGTGAGGGCGTAGGACAGATGGTTGTTGGCGAATTCGGGGACGGCGGGCGCAAGAACGGGAAATCCGTTCGATCCCGCTGTGGACGGCGCCTGAAGCGCGAGGGTGAAATTCAGCGCCTTGGCGAGGCCGAGCGCCGCCGCAATCGACGCGGGGTCACGCGTATACCAGATCAGCCGCGCCGGATCGTCGGCGGGCGTGAACATATTGCGCGACTGCGGCGCGCGGATGAGTCCGACGAGGCTCAGTTCGCCGGTTGGAGGGGCTCGGCCCGCAATGTCGCCGACTTTTGAGGCGGGCGCGAAGCCGCGCTCGACAAGGAGGACGCTTCCGTCCGAAAGCGCGAAGGGCGTCACAACCATATAGCCGGGCTCGCGGCCCTGCCCTTCCGGCGGCTTCATGAAGATCAGCGCGTCGCGGCCGGGAAGAAAATGTCCCTTCGCTCGAATCGGGGCGAACTCACGATCGTCGGTCAGGAGATAGTCGCCCGTCGGCGGATAGTCCGCTGGAGCAAGAGTCACGCGTCTTTCAATGCGCGCGATCAGCGCCTCTTTCTCGCCCAGGCGGCGGAGCTGCCAGACGCCCAGGCTCACCAGCAGCGCGAAGGCGAGCGCCGACGCGACCGCGGGCCACAGCAGCGCCCGCGCGCCGCTCCTCATGATTCGCGGCGGCCTTCCTCGGCCTTGTTGAAATATTGCAGGGCGATCAGCAGGCCCTTGGTCGGTCGCAGCAGGCCGATGCAGACCAGCGCCGAAAACGGCAGGAAGATGAGGGCGTGGACCCAATAAGGCGGCTGGTAGACGACCTCGATATACCAGGCAAGGCCGACAATGATGAAGCCAGCGATCAGCATGACGAAAATGGCCGGACCGTCGCCAGCGTCGGCGAAGGAGAAATCGAGGCCGCAGACCTCGCATTTGGGCGCGACCTTCAGAAGGCCATGAATCATATGGCCCTTGCCGCAACGCGGACACCGGCCGAGCAGACCGTCGATAAAGACTCGCGTCGGCGGATGACTCTGCTCTTCAGTCATTTTCAAGCTCGCTCCCATAAGAAAACGGCCACGGCGGCGCCGTGACCGTCGATATCGCATGAGGCCGGCGGCGCGAGAGCGCGCCGGGCGCGCTTATTCCACTGCGCCGCCCCAGTTCCCCCATACATATATGCAGCAGAACAGGAACAGCCAGACCACGTCGACGAAGTGCCAATACCACGCGGCGAATTCAAAGCCGAGATGCTGCTCCGGCTTGAAGTGGCCCTTGAACGCGCGGATCAGGCAGACGGTCAGGAAGATCGTGCCGACGATGACGTGGAAGCCGTGAAAGCCCGTCGCCATGAAGAAGGTCGAGCCATAATTGGTCGCCGCCGGATGCGCCGGATCGAAGGAGAAGGCGAAAGGCGCATGCGCATATTCATAGGCCTGGATGAGCGTGAACAGCAGGCCCAGGCCGATCGTCGCGAACAGGCCCTTCTTGAGCTGATCGCGATCGTCATGCAACAGGCCGTGATGCGCCCAGGTCAGCGTCGCGCCCGAGGTGAGCAGGATGATGGTGTTGACGAGCGGGAGCTTCCAGGGGCTCAGCACCTCGACGCCCTTGGGCGGCCAGACGCCCTGGAAGAGCTCGGTGCGGGTCGTCTGCCACACATCGTCCGGGAAGATGGACGAATTGAAGAAGGCCCAGAACCAGGCCACGAAGAACATCACCTCGGACAGGATGAAGAGGATCATCCCGTAGCGATGATGCAACTGGACGACCGGCGTGTGATGGCCTTCGTCCTGGGCTTCGCGGACGATGTCGCTCCACCAGGCGTACATGACGCCGAGAATGGACGCGATCCCGATGAAGAACAGCACGCCGCCCCAGGTCTGGCCATAGATCGGCGCGCCCTTGTGCTGCGCCATCCACATGATGGCGCCGATGGCGGTGGCGAGCGCGGCGAAGGCGCCGGCGATCGGCCACGGACTCGGATCGACGAGGTGATAGTCGTGTTGAGGTTTCGCGTGTCCGTCGGCCATTTTTACTTTTCCTCGTCATTCGCCGGTCGCGCCCGGCGTGTTCCAGGTTTGCGCTTACCCCTGCGCCGCCAGGGATCAGGACTTTGGCTTCTGTCCGGCCGCGTCGCCGGTCTTGGCTTTCGCGGGCGCCTTGGTCGGATAGAAGGAATAGGAAAGCGTGATCTCCTCGACGCGCCGCATCGCCTCGTCTTTTTCGAGCGCGGGATCGAGATAGAAGACGACGGGCCACTCGGCCGTCTCATGAGGCCCCAGCCGCTGCTCGTCGAAGCAGAAGCAGGCGACCTTCACGAAGAAGGCGCCGGCCTGATCGGGGCTCACATTATAGGCCGCCTGGCCGCTCGTCTCCCTGTCGGAGAGATTGGCGACCTTGTAATAGACGGTCGTCGTCTCGCCCGTGCGCAGCGAAATTTTCGCGACTTCCGGCTCGAAGCGCCAGGGCAGGTCGCGCCCCACATTGGCGTCGAAGCGCACAATGAGCTGACGCTCGCCCGGCGTCGTGGCCTTCGCCTTGGCGATTTGCGGCGTGCCGCCGAATCCGGTGGCGGCGCAGAAGGCGCGGTAGAGCGGCACGGACGCGAAGGACAGGCCGAGCATGCCCAGCGAGCCGACGACAAGCGCCGCGGCGATGGCGCGCGGGCTTCTCGTCGTCTGGCGGGCGGGCTCGGTCATGTCAGATCTGCCGGTTGGCGACGGCGCCGCCGAGCTTCACGAGCGTGACGGCGTAGAACAGCACGGCCAGCAGGGCGACCGTGATTCCGATGGCGATATTGCGCGCGCGGCGGTTCTTCTCCTGCTCGGGCGTCAGCACGACGCCGTCCGGCGGCGCGGCCTTGTCTTGTTGCTCGATGCTCATCTCATGTCCCCTTAGACGATGCCGGCGAGTTGCAGGGCGCGTTCGCCGACGATGATGAGGAACAGCAGGAAGAGATAGGAAATCGAGAAAAGGAACAGTCTCAGCGACGCCCGGCGCGCTGCGTCGCCCTCGCGCTTGAGATAGACCTGCGCGGCGAGCCAGAGCAGATAGGCGCCGGCGACGATCGATATGACGCCATAGACCGGCGAGGCGAAGCCCATCAGCCAAGGGGCGGCGCCGAGCGGCGCCAGCAGGATGGAATAGACGAGGATCTCGCGCCGCGTGCGGTCGGTCCCCCGCGCATTGGGCATCATCGGAATGCCGGCGCGGCCGTAATCGTCATGCTTCATGAGCGCGAGCGCCCAGAAATGCGGCGGCGTCCAGACGAAGATGATCGCGAAAAGAACGACGCTCGCGAGGCTGACGTCGCCCATGGCGGCGGCGTAGCCAACCATGGGCGGCAGCGCGCCGGCGGCCCCGCCAATGACGATGTTCTGCGGCGTCGTGCGCTTCAGCCACATCGTATAGATGGCGACATAGAAGAAGATGGTGAAGGCGAGCAGCGCGGCCGCGAGCCAGTTGGTGGCGAAGCCCAGCGTGAAGACCGACAGCATCGACAGCACGAGGCCGAAGGCCAGCGCCGATTCGGGCTCCATGCGGCCGGCGGGGATCGGACGCTGCGCTGTGCGCGACATGACGGCGTCGATGTCGGCGTCGTACCACATATTGAGCGCGCCGGAAGCCCCGGCGCCGACGGCGATCGACAGCAGCGCGGCGAAGGCGATGAGCGGATGCGGAGGGACGGGCGCGAGCAGAATGCCGGCCAGCGCGGTCAGCACCACGAGCGACATGACGCGCGGCTTCAGAAGCCGGAAGTAATCGGACGGCGCGGCGACGGCAATGCGCGGGGCGATCCGCGCAGCGTTGGCGTGGTCGAGATAGGAAGCGTCGCTCATCGCTCGTCCGGTCGATCTTTAACGTGGAAGCTGGACTTGTCTTGCTGGACTTGTCTCGGCGGGGCCGGCGCGGTTTCCGCGCCGGCCGATCTTGTTCTTACTGGTGGCCGGGGCCAGAAATGCGCGGCAGCACCTCAAACTGATGGAAGGGCGGCGGCGAGGGCAGCGTCCATTCCAGCGTCGTCGCGCCGACGCCCCACGGATTCGCGCCCGCCTCGCGCTTCTTCAGGAAGGCCTCGACGACCGCATAGAAGAAGATCAGCATCGAGAGGCCGCCGATGAAGGCGCCGATCGACGAGATATAGTTCCACAGCGCGAAGGCGTCCGGATAGTCGATATAGCGGCGCGGCATGCCGGCGAGGCCAAGGAAGTGCTGTGGGAAGAAGGTGAGGTTGATGCCGATGAAGAGCACGATGAAGTGAAGCTTCGACAGCGTCTCGTTATAGAGATAGCCCGTCATCTTCGGGAACCAGTAGTAGAAGCCCGCGAAGACGGCGAAGACGGCGCCGAGCGACATCGTGTAATGGAAATGCGCCACGACGAAGTAAGTCTCGTGGAGCTGGCGGTCGGCCGAGGCGTTCGCGAGAACGACGCCCGTGACGCCGCCCATGGTGAACACGAAGATGAAGCCGATCGCCCAGATCATCGGGGCGCGGAAGCTGATCGAGCCGCCCCACATCGTCGCGATCCAGGAGAAGATCTTGATGCCGGTCGGCACCGCGATCACCATGGTGGCGAAGACGAAGTAGCGCTGCGCGTTCAGCGACAGGCCGACCGTATACATGTGGTGCGCCCACACGATGCAGCCGAGAAAGCCGATCGCGACCATGGCGTAGGCCATGCCGAGATAGCCGAAGACCGGCTTCTTCGAGAAGGTCGACACGATATGGCTGATGAGGCCGAAAGCCGGCAGGATCAGCACATAGACTTCGGGATGGCCGAAGAACCAGAACAGATGCTGGAACAGCAGCGGGTCGCCGCCGCCGGCCGGATCATAGAACACGGTGCCGAAATTGCGGTCGGTCAGCAGCATGGTGATCGCGCCGGCGAGAACCGGGAGCGTCAGCACGAGCAGGAACGCCGTCACCAGCATGGCCCAGGCGAAGAGCGGCATCTTGTGCAGCGTCATGCCCGGCGCGCGCATGTTGAAGATCGTCGTGATGAAGTTGATCGAGCCGAGGATCGACGAGGCGCCGGCGAGATGCAGCGACAGGATGACGAAATCCATCGCCGGTCCGGGATGGCCGATATTCGACGACAGCGGCGGATAGAACACCCAGCCGCCGCCGAAGCCCAGCATGCCGGGCGCGCCCTCGACGAACATCGACAGCACCAGAAGGATCAGCGAGACGGCGAGGAACCAGAAGGAAATGTTGTTGAGGCGCGGAAAGGCCATATCCGGCGCGCCGATCATGATCGGCACGAACCAGTTGGCGTAACCGCCGATCAACGCCGGCATGACCATGAAGAAGATCATGAGCACGCCATGGGCGGTGATGAAGACGTTGTAAAGGTTCTTGCCCGCGTCGAGTCCCATGGACGGGTCGGCGCCGTTGATCAGCGCGGCGAGTCCCGGAAACACATTAATGCCCGGATACATCAGCTCGGCGCGGATGCCGATCGACATGAGCAGGCCGACCAGACCGCCGATGACGGCAAGGATCAGGTAGAGCGTGCCGATGTCCTTGTGGTTCGTGGAAAAGAGAAAGCGGCGCAGTCCCGTGGGATGGTCATGCGCTCCGGCAGTCGAACTCGCCATCGTTTGTTCCTCGATGTCTTATGTTGTCTTGCGTCGGTCTCAGCGAGCCTGCTCGCTCGAGGCGAGCCGCGCCGGAGATTCGGCGGCGGCGAACTTCTTCTTCGACTCGGCCAGCCACTCATCATATTTCTCGCGGCTCACGACGCGGATGGCCATCGGCATGAAGGCGTGGTCCTTGCCGCAGATCTTCGAGCACTGGCCGTAATAGACGCCTTCCTTCTCGGCCTTGAACCAGGTCTCGTTCAAACGGCCGGGCACCGCGTCCATGCGGACGCCGAAGGCCGGGATGACGAAGGAGTGGATCACGTCATTGGCGGTGATCTGCAGCTTCACCACCTCATTGAGCGGAACATAGGCTTCATTGTCGACGGCGAGCAGGCGCGGCTCGCCCTCCTTGAGTTCGCTCTCCGGCTTCATGAGCTGGTCGAAGCCGAATCCGCCGCCCTGATCCTCCGGATATTTATAGGACCAGTACCACTGATTGCCCGTAACCTTGATCGTGATCTTCGATTCCGGAATCTCGACCTGATGGGCGAGGATGCGGAAGGACGGGATGGCGATGGCGACCAGGATGAGGATCGGCGCCAGCGTCCACACGATCTCGAGGCCGGTGTGATGGGTCAGCTTCGAGGGCACCGGATTCGACTGCTCGTTATAGCGCCAGGAGACGTAGAGGAGCAGGCCGAGAACGGACAGCGCGATGAAGGTGATGATCGGCAGCAGAAGGGCGTTGTAGAACCCTTGGGTCTCGCGGCCGACCTCCGTAACGGTCGCCGGCAGGCCGATGCCGCCGGGAGTCGGCTGCCCCTCGACCTGGGCGTAGGCGAGGCCGGCGAAGAGGACGACCGGAATCGCAACGGCCGCAGCGGCAAGGGCGCGGCTAGAGAGGTAGTTTCGATTGCCCGTGGACATGCAGGTCGCCTTTCGCACCTTCTCGTAGTCAGTCTGGTTTTTATGCAAAATTCGGACGCGCTTCCGCCGCCGAGAGCTTTCGCCCGACATGGCCCGGTTCAACCACAAACGCAGGCTATGCGCAATTGCGGCGACGCCATATTTTGGCTGACAAATGGTCGCGCCAGGGAGGCTCAACAAGCCTGCCGCGCCGTCCCCCGCGAAGCGGCGCGCGCAGGTCGGCGGCTTGACAGTCCGGGTCCATTTGCTAGGCAATCGCTGCCTCTCCCCCGCGCGGCGCCGCGATGCGGCCCGTTTTCGGCGGCATGATCGGCGAATGAGGCGCGTCTGCTGCTGGAGCCAACATGAAGCTTATGCGCGTTGCGACATTCTTCGTCCCATTGCGACATCTCGTCGCGGGCTTCGCCGGGGCCCTGCTCGCAATGGGCGGCGCGGGAGACGGGCGGGCGCAAGGCGTCGTGAAATCGAAATATGGCGACTGGGAAATCCGTTGCGAAACGCCGGCGGGCGCCTCGACGGAACAATGCGCGCTGATTCAGAGCGTTGTCGCGGAAGACAAAAGCAACGTCAATCTCGTCGTCATCGTGCTGAAGACGAGCGACGGCAAGAGCAGACTCCTGCGCGTCATCGCGCCGCTCGGCGTGCTGCTGCCCAACGGGCTCGGTTTGAAAATCGACGAAACCGACATCGGGCGCGCGGGCTTTGTCAAATGTCTGCCAACCGGCTGCGTCGCGGAGGTGGTGATGGACGACAAGCTGATCGAGCAATTGAAGGCCGGCAAGACCGCGACCTTCATCATCCATCAGGTCCCGGAGGAAGGCATTGGCCTTCCGCTGACCCTCCAGGGCTTCAAGGAAGGCTATTCGAAACTCCCCTGAAGGAGCGCAATTATCTAAATGAAGACAGCTTTCGCAGGATGGGCGGCGTTCGTCGTGGCGGCGGGCCTCGTCACGCAAGACGCCGCGGCTTTTGACCTCCCCAAGGTCGGCATACCGGAGATGTTTGGCGGCGGTTCGAAGGATGCGCCGCAAACGCCCGGCGCGACATTGGATTGTCCGGTCATCGTCGTCGAGGACGGCGCGCAGATGATCCGCTCGCCCGCCGGCGCCGACGCCGCCAATGTGCATCACCAGGTGTCGATCAAGTCGACCGCGCGGGAATGCATTCTCGACGGCAATAATCTCACGATCAAAGTGGGCGTCGAGGGCGACGCCATGCTCGGTCCGACCGGCGCCCCCGGCTCCTATGGCGGGACGATCCGCGTCGCGTTGCGGCGCACGAAGGACGACTCGATCGTCACGACGAAGAATTATCGCGTGAGCGCCGCCATCGCGTCGGGCGCGGCCCGCGCGGATTTTCGCCTTCTCCCCGATCCGATCACCGTTCCCGCGAGCGCGAAAGCGCAGGAGGAATATGAAATCCTGATCGGCTTCACCGATGGCGCGGCGGACGTCGCGGATAAACCGGCTGGCAAAAAGAAAAGGGGCCGTCGCTGACGCGCGCGGCCCCGAAATTTATTTGGCGTTGTCGAATAACGATCAGTTCGACACGTAGCGCGTGCGCTCCGCGAGCGACTTGACCTCATTGATGCCGGCGGCGACGAAATCCTTGCCGGGAACGCCCTTGCCCAAAACGCGCTCGGCGACCTTCACGGCGGCGTCAGCGGCGGCGGCGCGCACTTCGGCGGCGGCCTGCGCCTCGGCCTGAGCGATCTTCTGCTCGACCTGCTTCACGCTGCGCGCCATGAATTCGTCGAGACGGCGCTTGCCCTCGGCGGCGATGAGCTCGGCTTCTTCCTTCGCCTGCGCGACGATGGCCCTTGCTTCCGCCTCGGCTTCCTCACGCTTCTTCTCGAAGGAGGCGAGCAGCGACTCAGCTTCCGCGCGCAGGCGCTCGGCCTCGGCGAGCTCGCTCTTGATGCGGCTGATGCGCGAATCGATCAGCGCGGCGAATTTGGAATGGGCGCCGACCCAGAGCAGCACGAGGACGAAGATCGTGAAGCCGACGGCGACGTAGAATTCCGCGTCGAAATGCATGGAACGCGTCTCCTCAGTTCACGGATTTGTATTCGGCGGCGAGCGCGCCGCGGTCCGCCGGGGCGCCGGTCAGCTTCTCGACGATCGAGGCGGCCGCGTCGAGCGCGATCTCCTCGACATTGGCGAGGGCGGACGATTTGGCGCTCGCGATGCGCGCCTCGGCGGCGCGGATCTTCTCGGCGGCGTCCGCTTCGGCGCGGGCGCGCCGGGCGCTCGCCTCGTCGGCGATCTTCTGCTGCGCCTCGCGGCCAATGGCCTGGGCCTCCTCGCGGCGCAGGCGCAGATTTTCGTCATTCGCCGCGGCGGCGGCCTGCGCCTTCGCCTGCAATTCGCGCGACGCGTCGAGATCGGCGGCGATCTTCTTCTCGCGATTCTCGATGATGCCGCCGACGCGAGGCAGCGCGAGGCGCGACATGAGGATGTAGAGGAAGCCGAAGATCAGGACGAGCCAGACGAGCTGCGGCGCAAAATTCTCAGTCTGGAAGGGCGGGAAGACGCCTTCGTGATGGGCTTCGCCGCCCGGCGCCCCCACGGCCTCATGCGTCGCGGGAGTTTCCTGCTCGGCGGCCTGGGCGGAAGAGATGATCGCCATGGACATGATCCAAAGTCTTTAAGACGCGGCGCGCGGTTCGAACGCGGCGCGCCTGTATGGGGCGCGTGACAACGCAAGGCGCGGCGTGAAGCGCGCGCCTCGCGGAAGGGTCAGGAAAGCCTCAGACCTTCAGATACAGGAGCAGCGCGATGACGAAGGCGAAGATGCCCAAGCCTTCGGCGAGCGCCGCGCCGATGATCGCGTTGGTGAACTGGGAAGCGGCCGCCGACGGATTGCGCAGGGCGCCGTTGACGAAATTGCCGAAGATGATGCCGACGCCGATCGCCGCGGCGCCGGTGCCGATCGCGGCGAGGCCCGCGCCAACCAGTTGCAGTTCAGAAGCCATTTTACTCTCCTGCTTTCTTTGTAGGGCGACGTTTATTGTTGGACGTTTATCAGTGGCCCGGATGGATCGCGTCGTTGAGATAGACGCAAGTGAGGACGCTGAAGACGAAGGCCTGCAAGAAGGCCACGAGCAGCTCCAGCGCATAGAGCGCGACGATCGCGAGCAGCGGAATCGGCGCGAGCGCCTGATAGACGCCGCCGGCCGCGAGCAGCAGCACGACGAAGCCGCCGAACACGGCGAGCGTCACATGGCCCGCGAGCATGTTGGCGAAAAGACGAATGGAGAGCGACACAGGGCGCGACAGGAAGGAGATGATCTCGATCGGCACGAGAATCACCAGCACGGGCAGCGGCACGCCATGCGGCACGAAGAGGTTCAGGAAGCCGAAGCCGTTCCGATAGAAGCCGTAGACGGTCACCAGCAGGATGACCAGCAGCGCGAAGGCGCCGGTCACGACGATCTGGCTCGTCACCGAATAGGTATAGGGAATGAGGCCGATCAGATTGGAGATGAGGATGAAGGAGAAGAGCGAGAAGACGAAGGGGAAGAACTTCATGCCTTCCTTGCCGGCCGTCTGGCGCACCGTATTGGCGACGAACTCGTAAAGCATTTCGGCCAGCGCCTGGAAGCGGCCGGGCACGATCGCCTTGCGCGAGGTCGCGATGACCATCAGCAGCACCACGCCGAGCGCGGCGGCGAGCATATAGAGCGAGGCGTTGGTGAAGGAGGTCTCGACGCCCGCGATCTCATGCGGGAAGTAGCGGTGCAGTTCGAACTGTTCGATCGGGTTCGGCGCGGCCGCCGCTTCGTTGCTCATCGTCCCTGCCCCGGGCGTCTCCGCCCGGCCCTCGATTGACGGCGCGAAAAGCGCCCTAGATGTCGTCTCCGTCGCGGGCGCTCAGTCCTTCGGCTTCGCGACGCGATAGATGTTCCAAAAGCCGGCCGCT
>Ga0123399_1107300_pt1 | contig 17641 bp, 10 predicted proteins | sample T5LHNH4metaT_FD_89927 | JGI IMG/M metagenome (GOLD analysis project Ga0123399, IMG submission 89927) | Methane-oxidizing artificial microbial communities from Washington, USA to study methane cycling - T5-LHNH4 metaT (Metagenome... | ecosystem: Engineered > Modeled > Simulated communities... | reverse complement strand
CCACCAGCGGTCATAGCAGGAGAGGCCAAACTTGGACCTTCCGATACTTTGGATTTAACGGTGTAATCTTGATATGCCGGAATCGCGATGGCAGCCAAGATACCGATAATGGCTACCACAATCTCGAGATGTGTATAACGATGAGCGTAGCGCGTGGGAACAAGAACAACCAGCGCATAGTTAAAAAATTTTTGTAATGCTTAACGCTTCGGCAATAGGAAAAAATCATGACCATTCGAGTAGCTGTCCGTCACAAAACCGTATACAGCTTTGATAGACCGGTATCCCTGTCGCCGCATGTATTCAGGTTGCGCCCGGCGGTGCATAGCCGGACGCCGATTAAAGGCTATAGCTTGCGCATCAAACCTGAAAACCATTTTATCAACTGGCAGCAGGACCCGTTCGGCAACCTGCTGGCGCGGGTGGTGTTTCCGGAAAAATGCTCAACACTCAGCGTTGAGGTCGAAGTCATCGCCGAGTTGACCGTGATCAATCCCTTTGATTTCTTTGTTGAAGACTATGCAGAACAGTACCCGTTTAAATACGATGCGCTATTGCTGAAAGAATTGCAGCCTTACCTGGAAATCACCGAGCAAGGCGCTTTACTCAAGCGGTGGGTAGCCGATTTCGATCTAAGCAAACGTAATATCAACGACTTTCTGGTTGACGTTAATCGCAAAGTTTTTCAAGCGATTAGCTACAACATCCGCATGGAAGTCGGCATCCAAAGCTGCGAGGAAACACTGACCTCGCTCAGCGGTTCGTGCCGCGATTCGGCCTGGTTGCTGGTGCAAATACTCCGGCATTTGGGACTGGCGGCGCGGTTCGTTTCCGGTTATCTGGTGCAACTGACCGCCGATGTCAAATCGCTGGACGGCCCCTCCGGTCCGGAACAGGATTTCACCGACTTGCACGCCTGGACTGAAGTCTACATCCCCGGAGCCGGTTGGATAGGGCTTGATCCGACCTCCGGCTTACTGGCCGGGGAAGGACATATTCCCCTGGCTTGCACACCCGATCCCGCCAGCGCAGCGCCGGTCACCGGCGGCACCGATAAGTGCGAAGTGAAATTCGAATTCAGCAATACGGTAACCCGTTTGCATGAAGATCCGCGCGTCACCAAGCCTTATACCGATGAACAATGGCAGCGCATTGATGCGCTGGGCCAACAGGTTGACCGTCAATTATTGGCCGATGATGTGCGCTTGACCATGGGCGGCGAACCGACCTTTGTGTCCGTTGACGACATGGAAGGCGCGGAGTGGAATGTCGATGCCGACGGCCCGCACAAACGCGAGCGGGCCAATGCGCTCACCAAACGCTTGCGCGATGAATTTGCAAAAGGCGCGATGCTGCATTACGGACAGGGCAAATGGTATCCGGGCGAAGCGTTGCCGCGCTGGCAGTACGGCATTTTCTGGCGCAAAGACGGCGCACCGGTTTGGCGCAATCCCGAATTGCTGGCCGATATTACCAAGAATTACGGTCATACTTCTGAACACGCCGAATCTGTTATCAAGCAATTTACGTTACGCTTGGGCTTGCAACCGCGTTATATCAAGACGGCTTTTGAAGACAGTTTTTACTATCTCTGGCAGGAAGGCGGGCTTCCGGAAAATATCGATCCGTTAAAAAGCAACCTGAAGGATTCGATTGAACGCAAGACCTTGGCGCAGCTGCTGGATGCCGATTTAGGCAAAGCCGCAGGATTTACCTTGCCGATAAAATGGGACTGGACGAATCAAAAATGGCAAAGCGGCCCCTGGAATTTTCGCCGCGGGCAAATGTTCCTGATCCCCGGCAACTCGCCGATGGGGATGCGCTTGCCCTTAGGCAGTTTGCCTTGGGTTGCGCCGGACAAACGCGACACTCAGGAAGAGCAAAGCCTGTTTGAGGCGCTGCCCGAGCTCGGCGATTATTACGGCGAAGTCACGCGCCGTTACAGTCATATCGAGAAAAAACTCAAGGCCCATCCCGAGCTGACCGAGCAGGACTCAGGCGACGATCAAAGCGTCGAGGTGGAAGTGCCTCATACCGCAGTTTGCGTCGAAGCCCGCGAAGGCCGCGTGCATATATTCCTGCCGCCGCTGACGTCGCTGGAACATTATCTGGAATTGATTGCGGCCATTGAAGCCACCGCGGAAAACCTGTCGATCCCGGTGGTGCTGGAAGGTTACGAACCGCCGCGGGATTACCGCATAGAGCGCCTGATGGTAACGCCCGATCCCGGCGTGATCGAGGTCAATATTCATCCGTCGAAAACTTGGCAAGAGTTGGTCGATAAAACCACCGTTCTTTATGAACACGCGCATCAGGTTAGATTGGGCACCGAAAAGTTTATGCTCGATGGCCGCCATACCGGAACCGGCGGCGGCAACCATATCACCATGGGTGCCGAGACGCCGACCGACAGCCCGCTGTTGCGCCGTCCCGATTTGTTGCGCAGTCTGGTGACGTACTGGCAGCATCATCCCGGATTGTCGTACTTGTTTTCCGGCATGTTTATCGGCCCGACCAGCCAAGCGCCGCGGATTGATGAAGGCCGCGACGAAAAACTCTATGAGCTGGAAATCGCCTTCCAGCAAATGCCGGAAGGCGAAGTGCCTGCGCCGTGGCTGGTGGATCGCTTGTTGCGGCATTTGCTGACCGACATTACCGGCAACACGCACCGCTCCGAGTTCTGCATCGATAAACTGTATTCGCCGGACAGTTCGACCGGCCGCTTGGGCATACTGGAATTACGCGCCTTTGAAATGCCGCCGCATGCCCGGATGTCGTTGGTGCAAACCTTACTATTGCGCTCGCTGATTGCCTGGTTTTGGCGCGAACCTTACAAACACGACTTGATCCGTTGGGGTACCGAATTGCACGACCGTTTTATGCTGCCGCATTATGTCCGGGAGGATATGAAACAAGTCAGCAAAGATCTGCAACGGGCCGGGTACGGTTTTGAACTGGAATGGCTGGAACCGTTTTTTGAATTCCGTTTCCCCCGTTACGGCAATACTTTCATAGACGGCATCGACCTGGAAATGCGTTTTGCGATTGAGCCCTGGCATGTATTGGGCGAGGAAGTCAGCAGCACCGGCACCGCACGTTATGTGGATTCATCGGTGGAGCGCGTGCAGGTCAAGGTGACCGGCTTTACCGAAGGCCGCTATGTGTTGACCTGTAACGGCAGGCGCCTGCCGTTACGCAACACCGGCCGCAAGGGCGAATATGTCGCCGGTGTGCGTTACCGCGCCTGGCAACCGCCCTCCGCGCTGCATCCTACGATCAGCCCGCATGTACCGTTGGTGATCGATGTGATCGATACCTGGAACGGACATTCGGTGGGCGGCTGCACTTATTATGTCTCTCATCCCGGCGGCCGAAGTTACGACGCGTTTCCGGTGAATAGTTATGAAGCCGAGGCGCGGCGCGTCACCCGCTTTTGGGATTTCGGCCATACGCCCGGCGTTATTACGCGCCCGCCCATGATAATGCCGACTGTTGCGGCGTCCGACGCGAAATTCAGCGTCAGCAAAGCCGTGCCGAGACCCATGTCGCCGCCCATTGAGGAGCTAAGTCATGAATATCCGTTTACAATGGACTTGCGGCATCGGAGCGGGTAATACCGACGACTGCGCCGATGTGGTTGGTTCCCAAGCTCAAGAGACCGTGAAAGTATTCGTTTTTTAAACAAAATTAAAAAACTCACCACGAAGGCACGAAGAGCACGAAGTTTTCAATACATTGAATAAAAGCAATTATTTTTCTTCGTGAACTTCGTGCCTTCGTGGTGAATAATGCTTTTACCCGTTTTTTGATGATACTTTCACAGTCGCTCCAGCTTGGGAACCAGCAGATAAACATGAGCCGCGTAGGGTACGCTGCTATATAAAATTAACCGATAAATCGTGCCATCCGCTTTGGAGATTGATTCAAATGACCGATAAATTAAAACAACTACCCCCGGCCATATTGACGCTGGATGATAAAAGTTACTCACTGCCCACTTTGATAGGAGCCGAGGGCGAAAAAGCCATCGACATTTCCAAATTGCGCAGTCAAAGCAATTACGTAACCCTGGATGAAGGCTACGGCAATACCGCCAGCTGCGAAAGCGCCATCACCTATATTGACGGCGAGAAAGGCATACTGCGGTATCGCGGTTACCCCATTGAGGAACTGGCCGAACATTCGCGTTTTGTTGAAGTCGCCTATCTGCTGCTGAATGGCGAGCTGCCTAACAGCCAACAATTATTGGAGTTTTCTACCAACCTTAATGAGTCTTCGATTATTCATGAAGACATGCATCATTTCTTTAACGGCTTTCCGCGCGGCTCGCACCCGATGGGTATTTTGGCGACCATGGTGGCGTCGTTATCCACGTTCTACCCGATTCCCGACCGGCTCGATGCGGCGACGGAACAACAGATCGTTATCAACTTGATCTCTCAGGTGCGTACTATCGCGGCTTTTTCTTACAAGAAATCGATCGGCGAACCGCTGGTTTATCCGTCCTACAAGCTTAAGTACGTGCGCAACTTCCTGAACATGATGTTTTCATCGCCGGTGCGTGATTATCAATTGGATGACGACATTGTCAGAGCCATCGATATGTTCCTGATCCTGCATGCCGATCATGAGCAAAATTGCAGCACCTCTTCGGTGCGCACCGCGGGCTCCAGTATGGCGAACGTGTATGCGGTAGCTTCGGCAGGCATTTCGGCGCTTTGGGGGCCGCGCCATGGCGGGGCCAATCAGCAAGTGATACAGATGCTTGAACAAATACATGCCGACGGCGGCGACGGCACTGAATTTATCAACCAGGCGAAAGACAAAAACTCGTCAAGCCGACTGATGGGTTTCGGTCATCGCGTGTATAAGAATTTCGACCCCCGCGCGATGGTATTAAAAAAGCAATGCGACAAATTATTCGACAAAGCCGGTGTCAGCGATCCTTTGTTCGATATTGCCCGGAAACTGGAAGAAATCGCCTTGAAAGACGACTATTTCATTTCCCGAAAACTGTATCCGAATGTCGATTTTTATTCCGGGCTGATTCTCCGGGCCGCAGGCATACCGACCAATATGTACACGGTATTATTCGCTATCGGCCGGATGCCCGGCTGGCTGGCCCACTGGCGGGAAATGCTGCACGGCGAGCAAGTGATCATTACCCGCCCCCGTCAGATCTATGTAGGCGAGCCGTTACGTCGCTATCAAGATATTGAACAACGGCCTTGATGTCGCAAATAGTAAAGATAACGACTCAGCGCCAACAAATACAATGGAACGCGGATCAGTACGCATGAACGAATCAACCGGCGATATTGGCGCGCAGTTTTACGCCACCCAACTTGGCGTTTACGATGAAATGCTCGCCAAAGAACATAAGGTGCTGCCTTACTGGGAGCGCTTTATGGACGCCATTGCAACGCTGGGTAGCGAACAACTGGAGTTACGCCGCCGCGAAGCCCAGCGCCTGTTACGGGAAAACGGCGTCACTTACAATGTGTACGGCGATACGCAAAAGCTCACCCGGCCCTGGCGGCTCGACCCTGTTCCGCTGCTGATCAGCAGTGAAGATTGGTCGCTTATTGAAGCGGGACTTAAACAACGCGCCGAGCTGCTCAACCTGATTTTAAAAGACATCTACGGCAAACAGCAGCTGTTGAAAAAAGGCCTGCTGCCCAGCGAGCTGGTGTTGGCGCACGACGGCTTTTTGCATCCCTGTGTGGGCGCCCTGCCCCATCTGCAACGCCAGCTGATTGTTTATTCGGCCAACCTTGCCCGTGGCCAGAACGGCCGCATGCTGGTATTGGACGATCGCAGCCAGGCGCCTTCCGGCGCCGGTTATGCGTTGGAAAACCGCACGGTGATGACGCGGGTGCTCCCGGACATTTTCCGCGAAACGCAAGTGCATCGGCTGTCCGGTTTTTTTAAAGCCCTGCGCAAGGGACTGGCCGATATTGCGCCGCATAATAAAGAAGACCCGCGGATTGTGATACTCACGCCGGGTTCCCTTAACGAAACCTATTTTGAGCACGCCTATTTATCGTCTTATCTCGGTTTTTCGCTGGTTCAGGGCGACGACCTGACGGTACGCGACGGCCGCGTCTGGCTTAAATCGCTGGACGGCCTGCAACCGGTCGACGTTATCTTGCGGCGCGTTGACGATTCGTTCTGCGACCCGCTGGAATTGCGCAGCGCGTCCCGGCTGGGCGTTGCCGGATTACTCGAAGCCGTGCGCCGAAACAATGTGGCGATTGCCAATCCGCTGGGCAGCAGCGCCCTGGAAAATCCGGGACTATTGGCCTTTTTACCCCGGCTCTCGCGGCATTTTTTAAACCAGGAATTGATCCTGCCTTCGGTTGCCACGTGGTGGTGCGGTCAGCGCCGCGAACGGGATTTTGTGCTGCAAAATCTTGATCGGCTGATCATTAAACCGATCAATCGCAGTTCGGGGAATTACGCCCTGTTCGGCGGCCTGTTAAGCGCCAAGGAAAAAGAACTTTTACGTGCCGCCATTATCGCCAAACCGCATTGTTATGTCGGCCAGGAGCATGTCAGTTTTTCTACCGTGCCCTCGTTTATCGACCACCATATCGAGCCACGGTTTGCGGTATTGCGGAGCTTTGCGGTTGCCAGCGGCGACGACTATCAAGTGATGCCCGGCGGACTTACCCGGATTGCCCGCCAGCAGGACGACTTTATCGTGTCGAATCAGGCCGGCGGCATCAGTAAAGACACCTGGGTGTTGGCCGATGAGCCGGACAAACAGGTCAGTTTGTGGTTTCAGCCCGGCCGGGATGTGGTCTTGGCTGCGGACACCGAACCCTTGACCAGCCGCGCTGCCAATAACCTGTTTTGGGTTGGACGCTACCTGGAGCGCATCAAAGCGGCGACTCGCTTGATGCGCACGATATTGCTCAAATTAGCGGAAGCCCCGGAACTTAACGATCCGCTCGACAGCCAGTGCCTCGATGTATTATTGAGCGCCCTGACTCAGGTAACCGGCACCTATCCGGGCTTTGTTACCAGTAATGCGTCGGTGTTAAAAGAGCCCCAAAATGAATTACTGGCGCTCGCTAAAAATGTCCAGCGCTCCGGCACGCTGGCGGCCAACATCCAAGCCTTTGCCCAAACCGCCTTCAGTATCCGCGATGCCTGGTCGCAGGATACCTGGCGCTGCGTCGATAATATTCAACGACGCTGGCAACAACGGGTCGTGAACGGCGATTGCGACCTGGAACAACTGCAAAAACACCTGGACGATTTAATTACCGGCTTCGTCGCATTTATCGGCTTGACCACCGAGAGCATGACTCGCGAAGCCGGTTGGCTGATGCTGGATAGCGGCCGTCGCCTGGAGCATTCACTGACATTGATCGCGTTGCTGCGCGCCACGGTGGTGCAGCGACATGAGTCGGCATTGCAAAACCAGCTGCTGGAAGCGGTGTTGATCTCCACCGACAGTTTGAGCATTTACCGCCGCCGCTACCGCTCATTTATCAAATTGCCGATGGTGCTGGAATTATTGCTGATGGATGAAACCCATCCCCGTTCGCTGGCCTATCAGTTACATCAATTATCCGACCATATCGGCGCATTGCCGAGGGAACGCGGCAAGGGGCAATTGAGCGAGGAAGAACGTTTAATACTCAGGGCTTACACCGACCTGCGCTTGGTCAAAGTGTCCGAGTTGGTTAACGTTGCTGACGATGTCGGCGTATACAGTGAGCTGGAAAGCGTTTTGTCGGCGATGACGGAACTGTTATGGCGGCTTTATGAAGTGCTTGCGCAAGCTTATTTCAGCCATTCTCAAGTGCCGCAATTGATGACGCCGACGCAACCGGAGGATGATCTGTGAAATACCGCATTACCCACAGCACTCTTTACAAATACAGCCAGTTGGTCGGCCTGTGCCAGAACGAAGCGCGATTGCAGCCCCGCGATTTCTGGCGCCAGCAATGTCAAAGCAGCCGCTTCGACATTAGCCCCGAGCCTAACGACTTTCACGAACGCAGGGATTTTTTCGGCAATCGTGTCGCTTATTTCGCCATACAACAAGCGCATCAACGCTTGGTGGTCACCGCCGTCAGTGAAGTCACGGTATTTCCCAGGCAAAGCCGTGACGATTTGGCTAATTTAATAAGCTGGGAGCAGGCACGCGACCAGTTGCAAGGAGGGCCAGGACAATCACAAGTGCAGTCGCAGTCGCAAAGCCAGTCTCAGCAGCAAGATGGCTATGACGAGCTACCGGATGCCAAGCTGTTTGTGCTGGACTCGCCGATGGTCGTCACCAGCGACGAACTGGCTAGTTACGCACACAGCTCCTTTTTGCCCAATCGGCCGCTGGTACAGGTAGTGACGGATTTGATGCAGCGCATCCATGTCGACTTTACTTACGATCCGAGCAGTACCACGATTGCCACGCCGTTATCCGACGTGCTGCAATTTCGCCGCGGCGTATGCCAGGATTTTGCCCACTTGGCGATCGGTTGCTTGCGTTCCTTCGGTATTGCCGCGCGTTACGTCAGCGGCTATGTGGAAACGCAGCCGGTGCCGGGCAAGCAGCGTTTGGTCGGTGCGGATGCGTCACATGCCTGGTTTGCCGTGTATGTGCCGGGTACCGGTTGGCTGGAGTTCGATCCGACCAATAATGCGGTGCCGTTCGATCAACATATCACCTTGGCTTGGGGACGCGACTACACGGATGTCACCCCGCTAAAAGGCATTGCCTTTGGCGGGGGCCAGCATACCTTGTCGGTGTCGGTAGATGTGCTTAGATTGTAGTTTTATTCACCACGAAGACACGAAGAGATAAAACTTCGTGTTCTTCGTGTCTTCGTGGTGAAAATTGCTTTTTTAAGTTTTTATTGGCGTTGCTTTATTGGATAATGGCCTGAAAGTATCTTTAAACACCACAATCGAACGTTTTTTATGACTTATTGTATTGCCGCTTCTATAGATGAAGGACTTATCCTGGTTTCCGACTCAAGGACCAATGCCGGTATTGATAACGTCAGTACTTACGGCAAAATGCATGCATTTAAAACCAACGATGACCGCAAGATTGTTTTACTGTGCGCCGGTAATCTTGCTACCACTCAAGCGGTTTTGGAGCAGCTGCATCGCGATAAAATCAAGAATGCCGGCGTCAACCTCAATAATGTGGAGTGCTTGTCCGAGGCGGCCGCCTATCTGGGCCATGTCAGCGTCGAAAAACAAAAACAACATGTTAATTCGGAAGGACAATCGGCATTTAATCCTTCGGCCAGTTTTATTTTAGCCGGTCAAATCGGCGATGAGCCGCACGGCGCGTATATGGTTTACGCGGAAGGCAACAGCATAACCAGTTCAGCCAATACGCCGTTTTTACAAATCGGCGAGAGTAAATACGGCAAGCCGATACTGGACCGTTTTCTTAAATTGAACACCTCAATCGACGAAGCGGCGCGCTGCTGTTTGGTGTCGATGGACTCGACCATCCGCAGTAATGCCAGCGTCGGGCCGCCTGTAGAAATGCTCATTTACCGCAAAAACAGTTTCAGCTTTGACGAGTATTATTGCTTTGACGGCGATGATGATTATTTGCTGCAACTTCGGCGCAGCTGGGAAGCCAAGCTCCGTGAAGCGATAGGCGCATTGCCCAGTCTCAATAAAGAAGCGGTTAAGGTCATGCGGGTTGATTTGTAGCTTGCGCAATTAGTCCACGAAAGATACGAAATAACTCAGCATGTTGTATTGAACAGGCCGTAGGGCGTGCCGCGCGCGCCAAAGGGTTTAAATACGACGTAGGCGTGTTTTAAAAGTCCCTTAGAAGGCGCGCACGGCGCGCCCTACTCTTCGAATATTTTCGTGCTTTTTGTGCTTTTCGTGGACGAAATGATTTGTCCAGAATGACCTACGCTACCGGATCTTCACAGATCAAAATAGTTAATCGCGCCAATTAAAGGTGTGCGTGGGTTTAATGACAATTTCACCGGAATTTTATCGAGCAAGGAAAAAAAACGGCCTTTAGCTTTAAACGCCTGGATAAAGTTACCGTCCTGCATCGCAGGTAATATTTTCGGGCCAATTCCCCCGCCGATAAAGATCCCGCCGATGGCAAGCGACTTTAATGCCAGGTTGCCTGTTTCAGCCCCATAGAGTTCAACAAAAAGCCTGACTGCCTCCGCGCATAACCGGTCTTCACCGGAAACTCCCAGCCCGGAAATGACGGCATTCCTGTCTACATCGCTATTGTTATCGGGCACATCAGGACAAGGCGGCGCAAAGCCCTGCTCACAGAGAAAATCATACAGATGGCTGAAACCGATACCCGACAGAATACGTTCGTAGCTGACATGATCGGGGTAACTTTTTCGAAGATAAGCCAACAGCTGGTCCTGCCGGGGATTTTGAGCGGCAAAGTCGCTGTGACCGCCTTCGGTAGCCATAGGATGATGTTTGTTGCCGTCCCAATAAAGAATGGCTTCGCCCAAGCCTGTGCCGGCCGCGATGACGGCAATATTGCCCTCCTGGGTTTCCGCATTGGGATTGAGTTCTACCAGATCGTGTTCGGGCAGATACAACATGCCCAGCGCCATGGCTTCCAGGTCATTCAGGAGTTTTACTTTAGCCGTGCCCAGTTTTATTTTCAGCGCTGCCGCGTCCAGCAACCACGGCAAATTAGTGGTTTGGCAACGCTGATTGACGACCGGACCCGCTACGCCGAAACACGCCGACTTGATATTAACGCCGGCGGGCAAAAAAGCGGTCAGAATGTCGTCGAATTCCGGGAATAGTCGGCTTGAGTAGGTTTGTTCCTGCACGCAGGTCAGTGAGCCGTCGGCATCTCCGCTCAAAATGGATAATACCGTTTTCGTTCCGCCTATATCTCCGGCCAGTATCATAATGTCCCCCTCTCGTTATTGTTAAGCAGATATATTAAAGCGTCCAGGATGCCGTTAGCTACTTTATGCGGCGGCAATCGATAAAAATCCTGCCATGCTAACGATACGCACTCTTCGTAGTTGTCCTTGCTTTCAGGATGAGCTTGTAACCAGCTGACTCTTACGGCATGGCCGATAATAATGTCCGTCAACAAAGTGTCGTCAATATGTAACGATGGGGTTTCACGAAAAATAGACGCCATTGCTTTTAGCGCTTCTACCGTTAATTGACGATAGACCGGGGCTTGAATTTTGTTAAGCAAATGGATGACGTGCAGCTTGAAACTTTGCTCGCCCGCAGTTGATTGCGACAGGGTGTTCTCGCTATCCAGCCGATTCTTACTGTTGAGCTTGTCGCCTATCGCCAAGCCTTTGCAGTGGTGCAGAATGTCCCAGACACTGGCAAAAAAAACATCATTTTCCCTGCCGACACTGCCTTGCTGTTCGCGCCATCCGTACCAATCGTCAATTTCCGAATGATCTTTCGGGTCCATGTTTTTTGGGAAGCGCGCGCCGGTTAACTCCCGACAATCGCCTTCATAGTGCAGCGTTTCAGCCAAACCCAGTTGATCTTCCGTATTGCTGTAATCCTCCAGCGTTTCTTTTACTTTTCCGGACAATTGATAAGGCGGCAAAGAAAGAATTTCATTAAACGCCTGATCTAATGTGCCGCAGCCTGATTCGCGTTTTTGTCTTGCAACAAGCAACTGCAGGATATGCCCTACTCTTACGGTATGCATATCGATGAACAATTCGGGGTTAGACTTGATTAACATGCCCAAATAAATGATCAATTCCTGAATAATGATGTGTTCACTGGCATCATTATTATTGTAGGCACGGATAGTTTGCAAAATTTCCGAGGAATCGGCCGGGCGCGTCAAGGTTGCCCTGCCGCTGTAAGCTCGACCTAAGGTCAGTGCATGTTGGCGAACCAGTATATCGGTGGCCGCCTGTTCCAGGTTGATGTCGTACTTGCCCAGCAGACCCGCACAACGCCTGACAATATACCAGGCATGTTTATCTCCGGCCCGCTGGTAGATTTCTTCCAGCAAGTCGCGCACATAACCGATAGCGCCATCCGCCGCCGATAATCCGGTGTCGTAATCCAGCCCATGACGAAAACTCAGTAAATTTAAGAGTTCAAGTTGTGCGTAAAGGTTGGCATTGGTTTTTAGTTGCTCGATGAGCACTTCATCAGCGCTGATTTCCCACTCCGTCACCGTGTAGGTATCCAGCGGTGCCGATGGCACCGTGCCTATGAGTAATACCGGAAAAAAAGGTCGCTCGGCTTCCTCCCAAGTGGCTTTTGAAAATTGGAAGTCATGCAGATAGTTGATTTTTTCATAACTTGAAGTTTCCGCGAAATCGGCAAGGGTTCCGAGTTGCACCGGAATACTCAGCGTAGAGCCTTGTTGCAGTTCTTTGATGAACTCAATCAGGACTTCACGGTTATGGCTGCCCAACATATTCTGTTTTATGGTCATCACCACCAATGGATTACCCGGTCTGTCCCAATGCTTATAGATATAGGCCAGTTCCAGTCGTAGGCGCTGAATCAGCAAGCGGTTGTCCATCGCAAGGTAGAAGCCTTTTTGATTAAGACATTGCGGCAGGAAAAGCAGGCACTCGCCTGCCAGTATATACATCTTGGAGGTTGCCAGCGTCCGCAGCTGTCTCAACGGCCTGCCTGTCAAGCCGATACGATCATTCCTGCCGACATGCGTGTAGGCATCGGCGAGTTCATTGGCTTCCCTGATTTGGATAGGCGCTATCGCGGCGAGTGTTTGAGTGCGAATGCCGTATTTCATTAAGCTGTTTTGTACGGTTTCATCCTGGGCAAGTAACTGAATTTGCAGCTTGCAATCCTGAGCTTGTTTAACGACTTTGTGCCGCCCCAGGGGGTCGATGTCCTCACAACACAGCAAACCGTCCTGAATAAGGCTACCCAGCATAAAAAGACTTTGCGCCCAAACCAGAGGCACATTTTCATTCGGGACGCGTTGCTGGCTGCGTGGATTGGCTTTTTCCGCTTCGATTAAGTCTTTGGGGACACTATAAAGTTCCGGCAATAATTGCCGCCCATCTTGTTCAACCAGCAGACTTTCCAATTTAGCGCGATAGCGCAAGGCGGCATCGTTATCGCCTGTGAACACGTTGTTAAGCAGCAAATAGGTAAAAAACAACGGCCATTCACATTCAATATCCATGAATTGTTTTAATTCATGCGGATCGTAATGGAGGCGATGACTGTCTTCTATGGCGGTTTGGTGGCCATCCAACAAAAAGCGTTTGCAGCCGTATCGGCCTTCCAGTTTTTCGCAAATAATCGCTTCTGTTCTTGCCCGGATTATCGGGTTATCAACCGCGAAAGCCGGAAACCCGGTGATGCTAAGCACGGCGGAATCCGCCTCTTTGGAAATGGACTCCCTGGGCAACAGCGATTCCAGGGTAATTCGCGTTCGGGCGATGTCGTCGCTGATCACATGAACGACAGACGCTTGCCCGCCCTCCTTGCCGAATAGATTAAAGCCGGACAGCGCTTCCAGCGCCGCTTTTGCCATGCCGATTGAGCTGGCATTCAACTCGGCAATGCCATGATTGGTTTTGTGGCCGCGCTCCCAGATGCCGTAGTCGGGCGTGCGGTAAGTCCGGCTGATGTAGTGAACCAGGTTTTGCACAAAATTGACTTCGTCTATCGTAAACACAATGCGCAAGCCGGACGCCGTCATTTGCGCCAGCATCAACAGGAATAAAGACGTGGCGTCCAGTTGCAAATGTCCCCATTCATGGTCTCCCACCACCACCGCGCCGGTTTTCGTATCGTACTTGGCATGCAAGGCGTCTAGCGGATTCTGCGTGTGCTTGAATTTCTCGACTTTAGGCGCTTGGCGCATCATCGCCGTCAGCAGTCCGCGCATCAGCTTGACGACGCTTTGCTCCAGCAAATAAGCGCGTCCGCTGTTTTTTTCAACGTAGCCGTCATCAACGCGCCGGTAAGCAAGCGCCAGCCCCCATGCCGAAAGAATACTGTAAACATTATCCCTTACCCAGGCATCGGTATAATTGCCATGCACGTTGACCGCGGTACTGGCCGGCAATAAGCCGGTCACCCAATCCTGCCGGATCAGGATAATGTCCTGCACCTGCCGGAAATAAGTCTCTAGTTTGTCGTGTTGAGTCGGATTCATGTTCAATTAATGCATCATTTTAAAAATAGACTCTCCGGATAGCCGTTCAGCCGCGTCGAGCCGCGACTATAATCCCATGGATACGTAATAATCAGCAATTAATGCGCCATAATTTATGTCCACCAACAGAGGACGACTTCGTATTCTTTGCGGTTACGCTTAGCCTCGCGGCTTGCCCTGCATCAAGGCTTACCGAAACAGCCTATCTTCGCAATGATTTGCACCAATTTGAGATAGAAACCTGTTTCTTGCACTAAAAATGCCCACAACTATTGTTGATCGAGTCGCAACAACGCTTTTCCCCAAACAGTCATCCTGTACTGCGCTGCACGTACCGGGTGCCGACCATGAATAAAAGGCTATTGGTTTGATTATTGCTTTCTGCTGACTGAATGGACATTTTTAACTCGGTTACGGCTTGAATAAATAACCCGGACCCGAGCGATGAGCCTGAAACTTTAACTTAATGGAGAAACAATGAGCGCTATTCATTTTATCGGCGGCGAAAAAGGCGGCGTAGGCAAATCCGTCGTAGCCCGTGTGCTGGCCCAATACATGATAGACAACGAAATACCGTTTATCGGTTTCGACACGGACCGTTCGCATGGTTCCTTGCTGCGCTTTTATACCGACTATGCATCACCTACCGTCATTGATCATTACCAAAGTCTGGATGCGATTATGGAGACGGCCTTAGCGAATCCGGGGCAGCGCATCCTGGTTGATCTCGCAGCCCAAACCCACCATCCGCTGGCAAAATGGATCGATGAATCCGGCGTGCTGGAACTGGCGGAGGAGCTGGGAATTGCCCTGTACTACTGGAATGTGATGGACTCCGGCAAGGATTGCGTGGATTTGCTCGGCAAACTGCTCGATCAATACGGCTCTCGATTGAACTACATACTGGTACAGAACCAGCTTCGCGACGACAGCTTCGCTCTTTTAGAATCGTCAGGCGTTAAAGAGCGTGCCTTGGCGTTGAATGCCGGGATGATGACATTGAAGCGGCTGCATTCGCCGGTAATGACCAAGATTGACGGCAACAGCTCCAGTTTTTGGGCGGCAACAAACAAGGATACCGAAAGCCTGAACGCCTTGGGTTTATTGGAGCGGCAACGCGTCAAAATATGGCTGAGGCACGCTTATAGCCAGATTCAGTCGCAGGGACTTTTATGCGAGTAGGCGCTTTTTTAAAAGTAAAATCAGTATGAAATTGGGCGTTAGTTGCGATCTTCATTTCCAGCTGGATGCCTCGACGGTGTTAATCTTAATGCTGCGCCCATTGAACGGTGTACAGCAATGGATTACAAAATCCAGTTATGTTGTCGAGCCTGACGTGCCGATAATCGAAAGCAAAGACAACTACGGCAATTCCTGTCAACGGCTGGTTGCTCCGCCCGGGGAATTTATTATTCGTACCTCTGCCGAGGTCATCACGGCTGAATATATAGATAGCGCACCTGGCGCGCATTTTATTGAGATCCAGAATCTTCCTTATCAAATACTGCCTTATCTGTTACCCAGCCGCTATTGCGAATCGGACCGGTTTGGCGATCTTGCCAGAGAGATCGTCAGCGATGCACTGCCGGGTTACGATCAGGTCGGCAAAATTACTGATTGGGTTCGCCGCTCCATCCAATATATTCCGGGTTCCAGCGATTTGCCGCTGTCGGCGATTGAAGTTCATAACCGCGGCTATGGCGTTTGCAGGGATCTTGCGCAACTCGCCATCGCACTGTGCCGAAGTATCAGCATACCTGCGCGACTGGTGGTAGGGTATTTGTATCAGCTTGAACCGATGGACTTGCATGCCTGGTTTGAGGCCTATATCGGCGATCGATGGTATGCTTTCGATGCCACTCAGGACACTTTACGCGGCGGCAGGGTGATTATTGCTTTTGGACGCGATGCTGCCGATGTTTCGATATTTCATCAATTCGGCTTGGGTTGTATTTTGAAGGGCATGGATGTTCAGGTTAATTTGCTGAACAAGTCCCTATAATCCGCATGAGGTTCGTTGGTCATCAATACTTGATGACCAACTCACTACGCAGACTTAACGCATTTCTCGCCATGAACTTAACCTTGCCGTGAGATACGCCGATTATAATCTTGCTGGAAAAACAGATTATTTGTCAGCAAAACAAAAAGCTGGAAAAGAGCAGCGCCAGCTATCGCAAAAAAAGAGGCTAGCAAAACCATTACTGTGATAATTTTCATTGTTAGTTACCTGATATTTGTTTAATCCGAGCGCAAATAATCCTCCCGTTAAATAAGCAAAACAAGTGATTTAATTATTAATCGAGTTAAGGGAAGCCAAGTATTCCGGTGCCTTGACCGGTGTCCCGCCTACTCGTTGTTAGTCTGCAACAGTCCATTCAGCATCATCTTTACCCGCCAAGAAGGTGCTTACTATTGGCACCGCATACGGTTAAACAAACAGATAAATTCTGGCCGCTTTGTCTGCTTTTTTGTGTAAAAGCAACAAAATAATCAGTCGCTCTTCGGCAAGAAATTATTGTTTAAATATCGATAAAATGCCGACAATGACCGCAACAACTGCCGAGCGTGCGAGTTCACTTTGCCGGACTCATTTCAGCCTCGAATTTGACCGTAAAAATTTATTATCGCATTGTTTTTAAATAAAAAACATGCAAGCAAGACATTGGAATTCATATAAATACGGGTTCCCCTTCCCTGTTTATTCTGCGTGTAATTTAATAAAAACAGCCTCTAAAAATGATAAATTTCAGAAAGGTGCTACCGCCCACCCGCCATAACCTCTGCCGGAAATGGCTATGTTAGTATCGAGCGCCTTATTTCACTCCGCCCATTCAAAAATCCCGTCATCCATCAGCGCGAACCGGTTCCGGGATTAGCCAACCGAACCTTGATATTTATTCCAACGGCTCAAGACAGTCATTTTGCCGACTTGTAACATAACTTTCATCTGCGTTTGTTAACATTCAAATAACGTAGACTTTTCCTGGCAAACCATGAGAACTCAACCAATACCGGTTAAACGGTCATCGACATAACCCCTCTTGCTGGTAATACACTATTAAAAGTTTGATTATGAATATCACCACCTATCGAACCATCTGGATTTCCGACTTACATCTTGGCTCCACCCAATGCCGGGCCGACCTTTTACTCGACTTTCTAAAATACAATGAGAGTGAAAAACTCTACCTGGTGGGCGACATTATCGATTTTTGGGCGCTTTCCAAGAAAATGTATTGGCCCAGAGATCACAATACGGTGATTCAAAAAGTCCTGCGCAAAGCCCGGCATGGCACCCAGGTCATCTACATACCCGGCAACCACGACGAAAACGTCAGGCATTACGACAATTACGTCTTTGGTGACATCGTCGTTAAAAACTCAGATGTGCATGTCACCTCCGACGGAAAGCAGTTTCTGGTTGTCCATGGCGACGAGTACGACACCATTGCCAAATGCCACAAGTGGCTTGCCAAGTTGGGCAGCGATGGATATGACTTTTTGATTGAGATTAACCGCTTG
>Ga0123399_1080399_pt1 | contig 17977 bp, 17 predicted proteins | sample T5LHNH4metaT_FD_89927 | JGI IMG/M metagenome (GOLD analysis project Ga0123399, IMG submission 89927) | Methane-oxidizing artificial microbial communities from Washington, USA to study methane cycling - T5-LHNH4 metaT (Metagenome... | ecosystem: Engineered > Modeled > Simulated communities... | reverse complement strand
CTGGTTCATCCCCACGGGTGTGGGGAACACCCCAAAAAAAAAGGGAGCCGAAGCCCCCCTTTCGGTTCATCCCCACGGGTGTGGGGAACACATCTCTAAAAAATTGGGCTGGGGTTAATCGGTCGGTTCATCCCCACGGGTGTGGGGAACACGAGATCAGTCAATAATCTTCTCTGGTTCCTTGCGGTTCATCCCCACGGGTGTGGGGAACACTTGGCAATAGCTTTAGCCTCACGTTCATTACGCGGTTCATCCCCACGGGTGTGGGGAACACTTGGCAATAGCTTTAGCCTCACGTTCATTACGCGGTTCATCCCCACGGGTGTGGGGAACACGACTGATGATCTGTTTTATTTTTGGTTGGTTTCGGTTCATCCCCACGGGTGTGGGGAACACACCACCAAATATCCGCTGATGAAATAGCTCAGCGGTTCATCCCCACGGGTGTGGGGAACACTCCAATAATGTGTAACTGAATCCGTTGCCGTACGGTTCATCCCCACGGGTGTGGGGAACACGCTTGCATTGGATGTTACTCATGACCGCGCTCCGGTTCATCCCCACGGGTGTGGGGAACACCCGTAAGTTGAATATAGCCACGGCCACGGAACCGGTTCATCCCCACGGGTGTGGGGAACACACCAGCCGATGTTGACGTCCTGCAATAAGGGACGGTTCATCCCCACGGGTGTGGGGAACACTGCGGCACACTAAAACGTTGGTCGTTTAGGGCCGGTTCATCCCCACGGGTGTGGGGAACACTCCGCTTGATTATAAAAAACAAAAACACCATCCGGTTCATCCCCACGGGTGTGGGGAACACCAGAACTGCATTGTAGGTTGGCAAACCACCGGCGGTTCATCCCCACGGGTGTGGGGAACACCTGCCGGTAAATACCGCATCGACATAATCATCCGGTTCATCCCCACGGGTGTGGGGAACACCCGGGAATCATGCCGCCGGTTTCAACACCATCCGGTTCATCCCCACGGGTGTGGGGAACACTTAGCGTGGCGTTGTGTGTCGCTGAATTTGAGCGGTTCATCCCCACGGGTGTGGGGAACACCGATCCCGCCATGCCCTCAGCGGTTCCGCCGGCGGTTCATCCCCACGGGTGTGGGGAACACGTTGTAGCCGCCTGGATCTAAAGACAATGTTGCGGTTCATCCCCACGGGTGTGGGGAACACTCCGGAGGATTATGCGCGCATAACTCCGGCGACGGTTCATCCCCACGGGTGTGGGGAACACTCTGGTGTTGATATTTCATTCAGTGCGGCAGACGGTTCATCCCCACGGGTGTGGGGAACACCGGTTTCATCGTGTATGCACCGGAAAATCAGACGGTTCATCCCCACGGGTGTGGGGAACACCGGTTTCATCGTGTATGCACCGGAAAATCAGACGGTTCATCCCCACGGGTGTGGGGAACACCTATCCATGAGGCGTTATGAGCACAACGACAGCGGTTCATCCCCACGGGTGTGGGGAACACCAGGACACATTCCCCAAGGTTATGAGTATTGCCGGTTCATCCCCACGGGTGTGGGGAACACCTTATCTTTATGCGCCGTCCCCATGCGGATTACGGTTCATCCCCACGGGTGTGGGGAACACGCTCAGCTTCGAAAATGAGGCGTAATCTGTCTACGGTTCATCCCCACGGGTGTGGGGAACACAGGCATCCAGCGATCATTAATAACGACCAGGTCGGTTCATCCCCACGGGTGTGGGGAACACGATATGCGGTGTTTTCCGAATTGTTCGTTGAACGGTTCATCCCCACGGGTGTGGGGAACACTAAAAAAGCGGCGATTTCCGTTAAATTGCCGCCGGTTCATCCCCACGGGTGTGGGGAACACACTGATCATAACATATTGTTAATCAAACGAAATAACCACTCCGATTTTTCCACCGAAAAAACAGCCGTTTTTTACCATTAAATTGTTAAAGAGCATCATTATCTTTTTGGTCTTCAAGCGGATAAAAAGAAACCAGTTTGAGCCCGTCAAACTCGACCGGCAGACGACGATTCTTCCCCAAAGTAACAAAATCAAAACCCGATTCGGTGTTGGTGCTCCAGGTCATAATCGCATTGCCTTCTTCAATACCGTCTACAATTTGTGCCCAGATCATCTCCCTGACTTTAGCCGATAAATCGCCGACATAAACACCCGCCCGAATCTCGATCAGCCAAACGGCTAATCGCCCTCTTAATCGGTGCGGGACGTTTTCAACTACGATGACCAACATCGCCGATACTCTCAGGGTTAGGAATGGCCGGAGCGATATTCTCTTCAGCAGGTTGGGGCAGTTCAAGTTCACCGGCGGCCAGCACTTCTTCTATGGTGGGAATGATTTTTCTGAGAATTTTGCTTTGCCGGAAAATATCGCGACACATCAAGCGCACTTCCCGTTCCGGGTTGTGATAGTTTTTGGCGGCGATTTTAAAAGCATGGGGAATAATGTCGTCAAATTTGAACAAGTCGGCGATGTCGTAGACGAACGACAAGGGTTTGCCGGTATGAATAAAGCCGATGGCGGGCGCATAGCCTGCCGCCAGCACCGCCGCTTCGCTGATGCCGTACAAACAGGCCGTTGCCGAACTGATGCAACGGTTCGGCATATCGCCGTTATCCCAGTCGGTCTGGTCGTATCTGCGGCCTTTCCATTCCACACCGGCCTGTTTGGCTAATAACTGGTAGATTTTTTTAACCCGAGCGCCTTCTATGCCGCGCAGTTGTTCAACGCTACGCCGTTCCGGCGGCTTTTCGCCAAAGCGGATTTCGTACATTTTGCGCACCACTTTTAACCGCGCCACATCGTCCAACGCCAATTTGGCCTGATACAGCAAGCGATCCGAACGCGCGCCGCCCGGCTGGCCGGACGCATAAAGCCGCACCCCGGCCTCGCCGACCCAAACCAGCAAGGTTCCGGCTCTGGCGGCCAAGGTGACGGCCTGATGAGAAACACGCGTCCCCGGTTCGAGCATGATGCAGGCGATACTCCCGACCGGGATATGAGTTCTGATGCCGGTTTCATCGATGACGACGAAAGCGCCGTCTTTAACGTCAACCTGGCCTTTTTCGATAAAAGCCATGGAGACGCGCTCTTTCATGGTGATGGGTCTTAGGGGTGGAAGCATAGTTATTCCGTCAATAAGATATTTGCTCGTTCCCAAGCTCCAGCTGTCATCGTTATGCACAAGTGTCTGCGAGACAGCGTCGTCCCGGCAGGGATTGCCGGGATCCACGACTGCACGGATGCAGGAGGTAGAGCAACGCAGGAGCAGTTGCCGAGAGCACCGGGATGTGAAACTTTTGGTTGGCACTTAAAACAGCTATGTCTTATTGCCTTTTCTGTATTGCCATCCGTGGCTTCTAGATTCCGGCAATCCCTGCCGGAATGACGTACTTTTAAATATTTGCGTATTTTGCGTATAACGATGAGAGCGCCAGCTTGGAAACAAGCGGAATGAACAGACGGAACCTCACCCACGTAAAATACGCTGCATAAGCAGGGTTTGCATATCGCGCCGTCCATCGAGTATTGCATGGACTACAATTTTATCGGCAAATATTTCATAAATAATCCGATGAGGCTTTTCAATCACCTGCCGATACTGCCGAATCCCCAAAGACAACAGCTCCTTGGGGATACTACCTCTATCAGGAAACTCAGCTAAATTATTTACTGCTGCCTCCAAACCATCAATGATCTTACCCGCAACGCGATTGCTGACTTCGCATAGGTAATAATCATTAATATCCAGCAAATCAGTCAGCGCCGGTTCCGATAGAACAACCTCCAGCGTCATGCCAACCCGCGCCGCGCCCGTAATTGGTTAAAAGCATCCGCACTGGAGACGGTTTTTCCTAAACCGACCGCTTGCTGGCTTTGCGCCAGCATTTTCAGCAATGCCAAACTTTCCTGCATGCGCTCATACTCGGCAACGGACTGAACCACCATAGTGGCTTCGCCGTTTTGAGTAATAACCATCGCTTCGCCGGAATCTTTTAATTCCAAAGCAACCTGCGCAGCATTTGCCTTGAGATAGCTAATGGGTTTAATGTTTTTTGATAAATTCATACTGTTCTCACGCATTTTGCAAAGACCTAAATATAAACCAAATTCGGTTTATTTTAAATCCTTGCTAAAGAAAGCAGGCCGCAACCGAAAGCTTTGGCGGGGCCTATGCCTTTAGTTATCTGGTTATTAAAAGCCTCGGCATCGGTAACCGTCAGTACGCCATCGAACATCACCGTCTGGATTTTACCGCTCCGGCCTTCTTTGGCTTTACGAAAATACAAGACCGGTTCCGGTTGCATAATCAGCGTTTCCAGTTGTGCAAAAGCTTGCAGCTTGCGCTCCAGCCAAGCCTGTTGCTGCTCTTCGTGCAACAAAGGAACGCGCACGGTTTTGGAGAAAGTTTTACCTTTTTTCTCGACGGTGCCTTTACTGCTGTCTTTGATAGTTTTAATAGGATTCGCGCGCAACCTGAAGCGCAGACGCTGACCGTTTTGAACATTCAAAACGTATTCGCGCTGGGCCAGTAATGCCGGGCTTTGTTCGCCGCTTTGCGGCTGCATGGCCGATTGCATCAACACCTGAGCGCCGATGCCTTTTTGCAGCTGTTCAACGCGAAACAGGAATTCCCGATCCGCGTCTTCAAAGCCAGGAAACAACCGCCATAAGGCTTGATGGAGCTGATAGGGATTTTGAGCTTGATGCCAAGGAATATGGATTTTACTCAGGTACATGCGACTCTCCTGCCGTCATAAACAGCGTTCGGCTGGCAAATTGCCGGGGTTGGTGAACAATCGGCACATCTCGCTTTTTCAAAGGTATTGCTCCGGCACTATTTTCTTCGCTATAGACAGTGCCTTGATTGCGGCCGATTTGCGCCAAAGCGGACAACGCCGACTCGGCAGACAGCAACGATTCAAACAATGGCCTTGCCAGCGGGCAACTTCGCCGTCCCAATACCGGCGTGTAAATCGGCTGTTTAACTGCCTGAGCAATTTCAGCCAGTAACACAACGGCATCGGGATTGTTCCACACGGCAACGGTGTAGCAAGCGTCCTGCCAGTATTCGCGCCAAGTCTGAATGGTATCGTGGCTTTTCAGGCCTCGATAATCTTCTCTGGCGTTTTTGACGGTGTGATAGTCGGTCATTTTTTGAGTGGCAATCCTCTTTTGTGTTTGTTTATCGAATACAGGATCTACCCGTACCGCAAATGACACACTACCAGCTAAATCTTGCTGCCGGTTTTGGTCGGTACGCTCCACGCCTAAGCAAGCACCCAGCAGACCTAATAAAGCGCTCCGGCCGGGAAACAGTTCGGAAGGTCGCAAACCCTCGAAGCTCTCCCGCCCCCAAGCCTGCATCGGGCCTTGCAGTTTTAAGATTAAATATTCGCGCATGGTATTTTCCGCTTAGGCTTGGCCGTTACTTCTTAGCCAGCTTTCAAGTCCAGGCAGCGAAGGTTTGGTTACTATTCCGGCCGGTAATGCCACGTTATCCAGCGCAAATTCGGCGCAACGCTCAACCAAGCCATAACCTTGATGAACTTTATCCCAGTGGCTATTCAATTTCTTGATTGACGGTTCTCTAAATCCGCCTTTATTGTCGGCCTGGATTGGTTTTTCAAACGCATTAGCCAAAGAAACCGGTTGATGGGAAAAACCGACCAACGCCACATCGGCCAGATTATGCGCGGCGAAACTTTGCTGCTTGGCGCTGGGTACTTCGGTTGCCAGCATGTGCAAAACGTGTGCGGCAATGTCCAGGGCTTTCGATCTGCTTTCTGCTGTTTCATCGGCTTTCATGTCCGGCAACAAACCAAGATTGACCTGCAATTGTTTAAGATTAAGACTGGCATAACGATAGAAAACACCGGACGAAAACTCTTGAGTACCCAAGTGTGCTGAGCCCAGTGCCTGTAAATCATCGACAGCGGTAAACCAGTCGATGTCGGCATCGACGGCGTGGGTGGTGATGGCATGGGCGACAGCCAACGCGCCGTCAATTTTACCGACTTCGCTCATTAAACCTGATGTCGCCATACGACCCGACAAAGCAATATCCAAGCCCTTCGCCATTGCTTGCCGAAATGCCAAACCGTCTTTTTCGATTAGCTTTTGCAATTTTTTCGCGTCAACACCTTCTCCTTCCAGTTTCTTGATTTGATCGCAAAAATAAGCAATTTCTTCCAACACCCAAGGGGCAACGGCATCATCTTTAGCATTATCTGCACTGCTGTCTTTACCGGAAATATAGTCTATGGCTTGTGTGATGAGGTTTTCATTGTAACGGTTTGATAATGCGGCAACGGCCTGATGTTGAAAATCCGCCAAATGATTGGTGCGTACACTGGGCTCACCTAAATGCTGGCGGTAATAATCGCAGGTTCGCATAGTCCTTTTTAAACTCTGACTGGAAACCCGCACCCGCCGCTTGCCGCCGAAAATAGCGGATTTTTGCATGTTCATATCATCACGGTTCAAACAGGAAGGACTGTGGGAAATCAGGATGTGAAAGTTGATAAAGTTTTCGTTCATGGTTTGGATTCCTTTAAATTAATAGCGTCATGGATAGTGTGTAGTGGGGTAATGCAGGAGCAATTACCGGGCAGTGGCTTTTGATTGAGTGTTTTGGTAATAGAAGAAATCTTCCAATAACTGGCGCTTGGCCTGATCGTTCCAGTAATACAAGGTCTTTGCCGCTGTCTGCCAATCCAGAGTCGGGTTAGCCTGTTTTAGCAAGCGGCGTAATTGAATCAAGTTGTTGGGTTCTTGCGAACGAATCACCATAAACAGGCGCTTTTCATTGATGTCGGCCTTGGCTAATGCTCTTCCCAATGAATCGCCGCCATCTATGTTCGTGATGTGGGGCAAGCAAAACAATATCCGTTGCATACTTGGATATGCTCTTTCAGTGTGTAACACACGATAGAAAGCGGGGACTTCAATCAAGTCAGCGGGATTCATAACCCGTTTCAATTCCGCTTGGGGGCCGGGTTTTAATGCCTGATAGCGTTGGTATAACGCCAGAAAATCGGGCGTTTTGTTCTCTCCCTCACTCATGGGGTTTCTCCTTGGGGTTCCAGTTCTTTAAAAGATTTATGTAAAGAGCGCCTAGCTAATGCCAAAGCTTTCAGCATTTTCGGTTCTTGCCGGTAAGACTCGGTTGCCTTATTGAACAAGTCAATAACAATGGCCTTGAGTTGCTTATTCAGTGATTGCAACTCATCTTGTGATGCTTTAAATTGAATAGCCGCCAAGCGGTTATGCATCAAATTTTCCGTTTGTTGGTAATAGACGGCTTCTACAGGATCGCAAAGATTGACGCCGGAACCGTTCACTTTGTCCTTGATGCCGACGGCAAACAAATACAGCGCTTTTCTTAATGCTGTTTTATATGCCAAGCCGCCGGTAATAATCTGTTGAATCACGTCGCCATGCTCAGCCCAGCCTTGCGCCAGGCTAAACAATTCATGGCGGCGCTCCAATACTGTTGCCTGATTGTTGCGGTAACCGCCGACAATCAGTTGAATCTTATCGGTTGCCAGAAAGGTTCGGGCCTGCTGAATAACCGGCGCGGTTTGCTGGCCTTCTTTGTCGTTTTGCTGATCAACTACCAGCCGACTCATGTGCGTCCAAGTCGGTGCCGTGGTGGTAAAAGAGGGAAACTTTTCTTCTCTTTCGCTTTTTTTAATGGCAAATGTTCGTGAAGATAACGGGTGCGGCCAGACGCCTTCCACCGTGTAGCTGAATTTAGCTTTATTAAAGCCGTTATAAACCGGTTCGTAACATCCGCAACAACTGCAATTAGCCGAGGATTGAGAAGGCAATAATTCAAAATGAGCCGGTTGCCATAACAAACCGCGATTCAGGCCGATTCTGGAAGCCGGTATTTTGGCGTCGGCTTTTATTCTGTCCAGATAATTGGGCAACTGGTCTTTTGTCTCAGGATACCAAGGCATGACGTATTCCGCCGTATCTTCGGTCAGCACATTCAACCAGATTGTTTCTCTGAGTGTGCGGCCCTTAATCAAGACCGTAATCGGCGTACTGCCGCGCAAACTGCCTTTAAAACCGCCGCCCATGCTCGGACAGTTATTGGCGGCATTGAATAACGCAATTGCAACACAACCGCCGCATAAAGCGTCAGCCAAACCTTGCGGATTGACAAAGGCTTTATTAGTGCCGTCGGCAACCCCGGCCAGTAATTTATCCATTGGGGTCGGCTGCGTCGATTTTACGCCGCGTATTTGCATGAACGGCGTTTCCGGGTGATTCAAATCGAACCAAGCCATTTTTTCCCGACTGGCCTCGGCATAGGTTTCCGAGGTTATCGGTTCCCTGACCAATTGAACCAATGCCTTTTTGTCTTTGGGAATAAATAACGCTTGAGTAATAGCGCATAAAAGCTGCACACAGGCCAGTTCCATATCGTCGCGCGGCAAACAAAGTTCGCCGGTTTGTTCGCCGCACAATAGTTGCTGCAAGCTTATTTTCTGGTAGTTGCTTTGATGTTGGATTGGTATCCAGGCATCCGTGAGTAAATTCATGAGCTCTCCTTGGGCTTATCCATACGGGTTAATCCTGTATTGGCGTGATAAAAATAGGTGTAGTTACCTTGTTGCGCAGCAAAGTGGTCGTCTGTAGTCGCCTGCATGGACAGCCAGATAAGGCCGTCTTTATCGGCTTCAGGCAACCTGCCGTGTTTGCCCCAGTTTTTCGGCACAGCAACGCTATTCAGATTGACGGCTTCCAAGCGTTTGCTTTCATCCAGCTTGTCTATAAGTTCGCCGCTTAACAAACAACGCTCCCCCTGCTTCTCGGTATAGAAAGGAGTCACATTCAGGTTCATGTCGCCGTCACGGGTCAACGCGGAAACATGGCTGTCGTTGTCGGAAAGCTCGTTCATATTACTGTTAATCAATTGCTTGGCAGTCATTTGGCTGACCCAACAAGCTTCTTCGTAAGCTTCGTAACTTTTCAACCCCCATTCCGGCTCATCCTGCCATGCCTCTTCGTTATAAACCGGTTCTATCCAATCCCGATAAGCCGCAGGGAAGCTGATTTGGGATTCCGTTTCTTGCTCCGCTTTCTGCAAGCATTGCTGAGTCCGCCACAGCACCCGGCTATTGCCGTAGATCAATTCATGCAATTCATAATCGTCTTCTGTCGGCAATAAAACAGTACAAACCGGTTGCGCATGGTGTTCCGGCCTGCTGCGTGAGTGGCGATGTAAACGCCCCACGCGTTGAAACAATAAGTCTACCGGGCAAAGCTGGGTAATCAGCCAATCGAAATCCAGATCCAGCGACTGTTCGACCACTTGGGTAGCAATTAGTAAATGGCCCTTGCTTCTGGCATCTGCCTGTTCAGGGTTAGCCCCGAACAGGTTCAGAACGGCTTGTTCTTTCTTTTGACGGTCGGCAAAGATAAAACGGGAATGAAACAGCAGGAGCTGATCCTCGCTGAATCGTTGGTCTTGTTCGATCCGGTCCAATATTTGCTGATAAAGCTGTTGTGCAACCGCGACGAGATTACAGACCAGACACACTTGAGCGCCCAGCACTACTGCATCAAGTAAACGTTGAATCAAGTCATCGTCGGGCAACAAGTGGGGCGTTTTAATCAGTTCCAGTTGTACCGATGTCGGTTCGGGTTGTTGATCGGGTTGTTCTGTTAAATCGAATAAGGCCGTTTGACCTGCGCTGCAATGACTGATCAACGGATAGGCTTGATTGGCTGTAGTTAGCTCACAGTCCCAGGCTTTCGCCAACTGGGCTTTTTGATGGAACGGCAAAGTCGCCGACAATAGAATCGCACTGCCTCCGGCAAGGCGCTGTTGCTCCAGCACCGCATCCAGCAAGCCGTACATGTAGCTGTCGTAAGCATGGACTTCGTCGATAATCAAAACGCTACGGCCAATACCAAAGCCGCGCACAAACTTATGCTTAACCGGCAGCACCGACACCAGAACCTGATCGACGGTGCAAACGCCGATCTGACCGAGAAAGACCCGTTTGCGGCTTTGCGCCAGCCAGTTGCCGCATTGCACCCAAGCTTCTTCCTGGCCTTGAGCGGTATGTGGGCGACAGGCCTGTTTCAAATCGATGAAATTTTGCTCGTATTTCGCCCGACCATGCGCCAGCACCACATTGGTTTGATTGGCAAACAGCAAAAGCGCGGCTTTTTCCAAGCGTTTTAACATCGCATTGGCGGTGGCCTGGGTCGGCAAAGCAAACACAATGCTGTCAGCCAGGCCCAACGTCAATAACTGCCATGCGTATGCCAAAGCGGTTTCGGTTTTGCCAGAACCTGTCGAGGCCTCTATCAGCGTTAAGCCTTGCACTTTGGGTAACCGTTCAACAAGGCATTGCACTTGTCGCGGCGGGTAACCATTCAATAACGCATTGATAGTTTGATAGGGTTTTATTTGGCTGATAACGCCCGCTTCCTGTAACGTTTTTTTCGCAATCTTCAATCGACATTCATACCACTGCGTTAAATCGTCGCAAGGCTGGTCATCATAAGTAAACAGTTCAGACGATCCCAGCCAATCACTTACAGAACAGAATCCAGCCAGCATTGTTGCAGCCGATTGACTGTTTTTAGAAGTTGTGAGTAATGGCGGCGTATCGCTCAGCGACAACCCGGACGGTGTAAGAAACAACTGCTCCAAGGCTTTCAGCCAGTGCTGCCGTGATTGTTTAAATGTATCCACTATTTGCTGCGAAGCGGTGGGTAGCGAATATTTTGAACTGTCTTTTTCATGATCTTGCGGCACAACGCCATGATGCCCGACTACCGGAGCTAACCAGCTACACCATGCTTCCCAATCATCATTGTCATCGGTATAGAAATCGTCTTCCCCTGACGAAAACCGTTCTTTTAAATCTTGATAAAACCAGTACAGCCCGGCCGAGCCGTGGTTATACTCTTTAATCGATTGCCCGTTTAGTTGAGTTGGAATTGCACTTAACTCGGCGTTGACCGCTTTCCATGCCTCCAAGGCTTTACGCTGAAAACGCAAGTCGAATTTGCCGTAGTCGTGCAAAGCGATAAAAAACAGCAGCCAAGCACGGGTTTGTTTTGCATTTAAACCAGCAATCTCCATAAAACAGCGGCTAATATCGCGACTTTGCTGCCACCAAACATCCGCCACTGCTGCCACATCCAAACAATGATATGGCAACAGGTGATGGCTATTGCCCTGCTCGCCATCCAAAGTTGCCTTACCCCAATATTTGTAATACAGCTTTTCTGTCATATTTTCCACCTAGCTCTCAACCTGAGTTCCATTATCCACACTTACAACCTCATTCCATGATACTGAACTTTATTTTTTATAAATTTTTTGCATAGCTTCTATTTGCTCCCTGACTCCATCCAGCAAAAACTGCGGCGATTTAACCTCTACTTCTGCGCCGTGTTTGAGGATGTCCATGATCAATTCGCGGCTGTCGTTGAACGGGATGCTCAACTGGTAGTTGCCGTTGTTCAGCCATTGTCCCAGTTGGTTGGGATGCCAATTTTCATCGGAGACCCATTGGGCTCGGGCTTTGGTAAATTCCAGTATGGCGATATGTTCTGCATCGCCGCTGAAAATGCCGTAGGACGAGGTGAGGAATTGCTCCAGCTGTTTTGGGTCGGTCGGCTGGGCTGTTTGGTCTAATATTTTTGCTGAGCCGATGTTGTCTACGGCAAACACCCGCAGTTGATCCCGATGATGGCAGTGGGCGGCTATATACCAGTTGTCGCGATAGTAGATGAGTTGTTGCGGAGAGATTGTTCGTTGGGTTTGGGCGGCATTCTCGCCTCTGGCTGTGTAGTGGATGTCGATTCGTTTACCGTTGAACAGGGCGGTAACTATTTTTTTGAATTGGGCATCGTCTTTTAAGCGCCGACCGATGGATAGGATTTTTATTTTCTGTGAAATATCGGCCGGGGTGTGCGGCTGTAATTTGAACAGTTGGTTGATTCTTTGTTGCAGCTGGCTTATCTGTTGGCTGAGTATGCCTGGACTGATGTTTTGCAGGATTTGATGGCAGATCAGCAGGCCGTTCAGTTCTTCGGCGCTGAACCAGAGTCCGGGCAGTTGGTAGGGCTTTTCTGCGTGTTGTTGGTCGTAGTAATAGCCGTTGAGTTTTCGGTCGTATTCCAGCGGCGCATCAAGATAAAGACGCATGTCTTCAATGTAACGCGCCGCGGTTGCCTTGGCGCATTCCAGTTCCTTCATGATGTCTGTTAACGGTATCGGGGTGCGGCGGTTGGTTAAGAGGTTGTGTAATCGATATATTCTGTCGAAACGGTCCATTTGATTTTTTCCTGTTTTGTTTAACATGGGTGATCGGCCGGTCTACTACCCTACGATTGAAATATTCAATAAAGCGTAGCTATTCAACGGTTGCCGACTATGAATAATAGACACGGATACCAAAAGTAGGCGCCTTTAGGCGACACTGATTGACGGGTTGAAACGGATTTTATCAGTGTTTGTCAGTCAAATTCGTGTTATTACTAGCCAACGGTGGTTTACACCGTTTGTTAATCTTCGGCTGGGTGTTTTTTGCACGGTAAACCAGCGTAAAAGCGAGGAGATGAACAGCTATGTAGCGCCATATCGCTAAGTGAAAAGACATGGTCCTTTTGCCTTGCGCCCGCTTGACGCTCCCTTTTTACTACGAACGTTACACTGCAACAGGAGATTAATAATGCGCAAAATAATGATCAATCAGGCCGTTGAGAATACTCCAACTTCCGATCTGAATTTTCTGGATCTGGAGCATTTGGCCCAAGTGGAGTTTACCTCGGAGTGTACTGAGCACCCTGTTGAGTCCGCCTTGTTACTGACGGGGGATTCGGGCGCAGGATGGCAGGCGGCAAGCGCCGGTGAGCAAACGATCCGTCTTGTTTTTGATCAACCCTGCACGATCGAACATGTTTTTCTGATGTTCGATGAGCAGCAACAGTCGCGCACCCAGGAGTTTGTGCTGCTTTGGTTGATGGATAAAGAGGACGCGTACCGGGAGATTTTGCGTCAGCAATATCACTTTTCTCCTCCGGGCACCACGCGCGAAATTGAGCATTATGAGGTCAGGCTTAATCAATTAAAGGTGTTGGAATTAAGAATAATTCCAGACATCAGTGGGGGTGAAGCTTGCGCCGGACTTAAACAGTTGCGTCTCGCGTAAATGCCGCTTCTAATGGTCATGGCTGTCCAATTGCATGCGATAGCTAAACCAATAATAAAAAAATAGCCTGAGCTTACGGGCTTAGGGCTAAACCAATCTAAATGAGGGGAGGTAGTTATGATGTTTCCAACATCGGCATCAGTTGTTATCGCATTATTGATGGGTATTGTAGGGGGCGCATTCGTGATTTGGGAATTACGACGCGTTCTTGGCTATGACCCCGGTAATGAAGCCATGCAAGCCATTGCAAAGGCTATTCAAGAAGGATCGGCGGCTTTTTTGTCGCGCGAGTATCGGGTCATCGCGATTTTTGTTGCGATTGTCGCAACGATTATTTCTACATTTTTACAGTGGCAGACCGCATTTTGTTTTGTGGTGGGTGCGATTGCGTCGGCAGGCGCAGGCTATTTGGGGATGTATGTGGCGGTTCGCGCCAACGTTCGAACTGCGGCAGCGGCCGGTCGCAATCTGCATGAAGGCTTGCGCGTTGCCTTCGGTAGCGGCTCGATTATGGGTATGGCGGTGGTCAGTTTCAGTTTGATCGGCATGACGGTATTGTTTTTGATATTTAACGGCAATCCGAACCAACTGACCTATATTACCGGCTTCGGTTTTGGTGCGAGCAGCATTGCGCTGTTTGCAAGGGTCGGCGGCGGCATTTATACCAAAGCCGCCGATGTGGGCGCTGACTTGGTCGGCAAGGTCGAACAAGGCATCCCCGAGGACGATCCGCGCAATCCCGCCGTCATTGCTGACAATGTGGGCGATAATGTGGGTGATGTCGCGGGCATGGGGGCCGACTTATTTGAAAGTTATAGCGGTTCCATCATTGCTGCTGCAACGTTGGGTGCGGCATTGGGCGCAAAGTCGCCGGCTTTTATCGGCTTGCCTTTTCTGGTTGCGGCTGTTGGCATAATTGCCAGCCTTTTCGGTATTTATATGGTGACCGGCGAAGAGCCAAAACAGTCGGAAAACGGCAATGATTCCATGCTCGCCCGCATCGCCCGGTTTATCGGGCAATATGTGATAAAAATTGATGAAAATGCCAGTCTGGATGATTTGTTGAAAGCGTTACGCCATTCCGTTTGGGGCGCTTCAGTGATCATTCTGGGGCTTTCTTTAATGGCTGTATTGATTTCGGGTGTCAGTTTCAATTATTGGCTGGTTATTCTGGTCGGTTTGGTGGCGGGCAACGCCATTGCTTATGTGACGGAATATTACACGTCCTATACGGACAAACCCACGCAGGCCATCGCCCACGCGACGCAAACGGGTGCGGCAACAACCATTATCCAGGGTTTGGCCGTGGGTATGATGAGTACCGTATTTCCGGTATTGATTGTCGCGGCGGCTATCTTGCTGAGTATCTGTCTGGGTCATAAAGCCGACGGTACTATGGCCGCAGGTCTCTATGCGGTGGCTCTGGCGGGTGTGGGGATGTTAAGCACGCTGGGCGTTACGCTGGCGACTGATGCTTATGGCCCGGTCGCCGATAATGCGGGCGGCATTGCCGAGATGAGCCATTTGCCCAGTGAAGTGCGCCATCGCACCGACGCGCTGGATAGCTTGGGTAATACTACTGCCGCTACCGGCAAAGGCTTTGCGATCGGTTCGGCGGTATTGACTGCGCTGGCTTTATTGGCCGCTTATGTGACGGCGGCAAAAATCGATAATTTGAATATCCTGGGGCCTACCATGCTGCCGGGTATCCTGATTGGCGCGATGATGCCTTATCTATTTTCCGCACTGACCATGATGGCGGTGGGTAAAGCGGCACATGAGATTGTTGTCGAGGTGCGTCGTCAGTTTCACGAAATTCCGGGTTTGATGGAAGGTACGGGACAGCCTGATTACGCAACTTGCGTCGGTATTAGCACCGAAAGCGCGTTGCGTGAAATGATATTGCCTGGCGCATTGGCGGTCATTGTGCCGCTGGTTGTGGGGCATGTCTTGGGTAAGGAAGCGCTTGCGGGCATGCTGGTCGGCACTATGTCTTCCGGCTTCCTGCTGGCGGTGATGATGGCTAATGCGGGCGGTGCCTGGGACAATGCGAAAAAGTGGATTGAAACGGGGCAATACGGCGGCAAGGGTTCCGACTCCCACAAAGCGGCGGTGGTCGGCGACACGGTAGGTGATCCGTTTAAAGACACCAGCGGTCCGTCTTTGAATATTTTGATCAAACTGATGACTATCGTCAGTCTTGTGTTTGCCACTTCATTCGGTTCGGGGTGGTTTAATTTTTAAAAGCGTATCTATATTTGGTATAAAGCCACGAAGGACTGCAAGGATGCATGAGGTGTAACAATGCCGGGGTAATTGTTGAGGGCGGAAATAAAACTTCGTGTTCTTCGCGCCTTCGTGGTGATAATCTTTAAATATACTTATGTTGATACATGCGGTCACTAAAATCCAAGTTACGAGGTTGATATGTTTAAACGGTTGATTGTTTTGTTGTTGATGATGGTTTTGTCCGGCTGCGGTTATAACACCTTGCAGTCCAGTGACGAGGACATCAAGGCGACCTGGGCGGAGGTGCTGAACCAGTACCAGCGCCGCGCCGATCTGGTGCCTAATCTGGTGAATGTGGTGAAAGGCTATGCGACTCACGAAAAGGATGTGCTGACCGAAGTGACCGAGGCTCGTGCCAAAGTAGGTGCGTTGCAGGCTACGCCGGAATTGGTTAATGATGAGCAGGCGTTCCAGAAGTTTATTGCCGCTCAGGGGCAAATGACCAGTGCGATTTCACGACTGCTGGCGGTGGCGGAAAATTATCCGCAACTGAAAGCCGACGGTCTGTTCCGTGATTTACAGGCGCAGCTGGAAGGCACGGAAAATCGTATCACTGTGGCGCGCAATCGCTATATTGCTGCGGTCAAGGAATACAATATTACCGTGCGTTCTTTTCCTTCCAATCTTACCGCGATGATGTTCGGTTTCCAGACTAAGCCGAGTTTTACTGTTGAAAATGAACAGACCATTGCGGTACCGCCCAAAGTGGATTTTGGCGCACCTGCAAAAGTTGGCGGCCAGTAATATGTTGTCTGCGATATTTCCCCGCGTCCGTTACGGATTTGGCGTTTCCCTGTTGTTGTTTTGCATGACGGCTTGGGCAGTGGTTGGCGTTCCCGAGTTATCGAGCCGCGTCACCGATCTTACCGCCACACTCAGCGCCGAACAGGCCACGGCATTGGAAAATAAGTTGGCCGCATTCGAAGCCAAAAAAGGCAGTCAGATCGCAGTATTGCTCGTGCCGACTACTCAACCCAAAGATATAGCTGAGTTCGGCATAGAGGTTGCCGATTTATGGCAAATAGGCCGTAAGGGTGTCGATGATGGCGTCATCCTGATAGTGGCAAAAGATGACCGAAAACTGCGCCTGGAAGTCGGCTATGGGCTGGAAGGTATTATTCCCGATGCAGTTGCCAAGCGGGTGATTGCCGAAACCATTACGCCGCATTTCAAGGAGGGCGACTACGCCGGCGGTATTGATGCAGGAATTACGCAGCTAATGGCGTTGATCGGAGGAGAGGCCTTGCCCGCGCCGTCTGAAAGTTCGAGTGAAGGACTGGGCGAGGGGGCTTTTATGTTTATTTTGATGGGCGGCTTAATCGCAGGTTTTGTGCTGTCAGCCATGTTGGGGCGGATCATGGGCGGTATGCTGGCGGGGTTGGGTAGTGGCCTGCTGGCCGCACTGATTTTTGGGGTGGCTTTTTCGGCAGCGTTATTTGTCGGGTTAATGGTTTTTTTTATCGTTGGGGTTCGTTCAACGGGCGGACGCGGTTGGTCTAGCGGTGGGGGCTTTGGCGGGAGTAGTGGCGGCGGTTCATGGGGCGGTGGTGGCGGCCGCTTTGGCGGAGGAGGTGCATCAGGATCATGGTAAATATTAAACGTTGGTTTCGTCATGCCTTTATGCCTCCGTGGCGGTGGCGTATGTTGTTTCCCAAAACGGTGCTTGGAGGCATTGAACAAGCGGTAAAACATTCCGAGCATCAGCATGGCGGGGAGCTACGTTTTGCCGTTGAAAATGCACTTGCACTGGGTCAGGTTTGGCAGGGCATATCGGCTCGTCAGCGGGCGATAGAGGTGTTTTCAAATTTGCGGGTCTGGGATACTGAACAAAACAGCGGTGTCTTGATTTATGCGTTGCTGGCGGACCGTGAAGTCCATATTGTCGCAGATCGGGGTATTGTCAAGTGCGTAGCGCAAGCCGAGTGGGATGTGGTAGCTGAAGCGATGCAGAAAGAATACCGGCGTGGCGACTTTCTGCACGGGTCGTTGCAAGGCATCGAGCGCATTACGGTATTGCTGGCTACTTATTTTCCACCCGGCGCGGATAATCCCAATGAGCTTTCCAATAAGCCTGTTATCGTTAAGTAATGGGATTTTATTCACCACGAAGAACACGAAGAAAAGATAGAGGGGGTATTTAATCTCAGATTACATACAAGGCGCACGGCGCTGGCAAGCAGGCGATTATAAGTCTCTTTTCGCCACGAAGCACTCAGTTCATATAGAGTAAAAACTTCGTGTCCTTCGTGTCTTCGTGGTGATAATCTTTTTATAAATACCTCACACGGATTTGACGAATTTGTTGTTTCCATATACCATTGCGCGGTTATGTTAGCTCGATTACCTGAATATATAGATCCCTTGCACCTTGCTGATAAGCGTGGTGAATTGAAGGGGCAAATACCCATAAGTAGCTTGGATCGTTTGGCCGATGTGCTGTTCAACGAGACGGGAGCTGTAGCTGTGGATCTTTTTTTT
>Ga0123399_1072991_pt1 | contig 18338 bp, 22 predicted proteins | sample T5LHNH4metaT_FD_89927 | JGI IMG/M metagenome (GOLD analysis project Ga0123399, IMG submission 89927) | Methane-oxidizing artificial microbial communities from Washington, USA to study methane cycling - T5-LHNH4 metaT (Metagenome... | ecosystem: Engineered > Modeled > Simulated communities... | reverse complement strand
TCATTTGTACCTCAGGCAATATTGACGATAAAAACCAAAGATACCGAATCCCTTTCTTTGGGCATGTACAGCACCTTTACGCTGGGCGTATTGTGTTGGCTTATTTACGGGATCTATCTTGATGACAAGGCCATTATTTTTGCAAATGCAATAACACTGCTGCTGGCCGCGTCGATACTGTTTTTCAAGATATACAACGTAGTGTACAAGAAAAAAGCATAATCAAATTTATGCCCGCTGGAGAATCTCCAGCGCATTTCCGTCCGGATCACGGCAAAACAACGCTTGTCGACCCGACTTGCTCAAGGTGTAGGCGATACCGTTTTTATCCAGTACCTCCCGAACCGGCGCCAGTTCCTGCACGCTTAAGGCGATATGTCGGTCACGACCGCCGTGCTCGGGGCGGCCGGTGACCGGGTCGGGATTTTCCAGTTCCAGCAAATGGATCTGCTGTGCACCCAACTGCAACCATGCGCCCGGAAAGCCCAGATCGGGCCGGTCGGTTTGCTGCATGCCGAGCACATCGCAATAAAATGTCAGCGAAGCGACGGTATCGGCAACAATGAGACTGGCATGATGCAGGGTAAAATTAAAGTTTGGCATTAGGTTATCTGGAAAGTTTATCTAAATTACAAGTTTTTTACTTTGTCCAATACGTCCTGGGCATGTCCCTCGGGCGTAACGCCATACGCGGCATCGACCAATACGCCTTCTTTATTAATAATGAAAGTGGAACGAAGAATCGCCATGCTTTTAACGCCATTTTTTTCCCGTTCCTGCCATACGCCATAACTTTCACAAAGTTCGCCATTGACGTCGGCCAGTAAATCCACTTTCAGGCCGAATTTCTTAATGAAATCGGTATGACTGGTGCAAGAATCCTTGCTCACACCGATAACCACGGTGTCTGCCTTGGCAAATTCCCCGGCAAGCTGGGTAAACTGGTTCGCTTCTATGGTGCAGCCCGGCGTGTCATCCTTGGGATAAAAATATAACACGACGTTCTCTTTCCCTAAGTAGTCGGACAAATTAACCGTTTCATTAAATTGATTTTTTGAGCTGAACAGGGGGGCTTTTTGGTGTTTTTCTAACATGGGAATCTCCTTGCGAGTTCACGGATAGTTAAATCCTGAAACCGCAGTGTAAGCGCAATCAAAGTTTCACTGCAAGCCCCATAAAACCCGGAGGTATGTGCGTTAATTAGTCTGTGACGTGAAAAAAGCTTCTTTTATTCACCACGAACGACTGCAAGGACAGATTTTTGCTCCTGCAAAATCTGTATTCCCCACATCCCTGTGGGTTATGCAGGAGGTAGAGCAATGCAGGAGCAATTGCCGAGGCACGAAGGACAAGAAGTTTTATTTCTTCGTGTCCTTCGTGCCTTCGTGGTGATAATCTTTTAATTAGTTATCTGATTATCAATCAGAAATTACGATTACGCCTTATTCTCGCCGCCGAACAGCTCCAGCAAACGCGGCAGGAAATTGGCCAGTTCCAGCGACATAATCGAAAAATCCACATCAAACTGCTCTGCTTCAGAATCGGTATTAATGTCGGACACTTGATCCTGAATCAGGTCAAGAAACTTAAGGCGTTTAACGGCCAGATTTTCATCGATAATGAAAGAAATACGATCAGCCCAATTCACCGCCAGTTTGATGACTTCTTTGCCGGTATCCAGATGGTTCTTGATTTCCGGCAGACTCAGGTCATGACGCTTGCAACGGATAATGCCGCCTTCCTCTTCAGGTGAGCGCAATTCGCATTCGTCTTCGATGGTGATGTCGTCCGGCGCTTGATTATTGACCAGCCACTCGGTCATGACTTTGACCGGTTTTTCGATGGTATTAAGCGGGACAGCCGGTAACGAACCTAAGCATTTGCGCAAACTGCTCAGCAAATCTTCGGCTTTTTTGGCCGAAGCCGCATCGACGATCAGCCAGCCGCCTTTAGGGTCGATATAGGCGTAAGTCTTGTTTGAGAAGGTGAAAGCTCTGGGCAACAACTCAAAGATAAGTTCATCTTTGATAGCGGTGCGTTCTTTTTTGGATAATTTACGGCCTTGCTGTTCCTCGGTTTCAAGAATCTTGTCCTGCATCATTTCATTGACTACGGACGCGGGCAGGACGCGTTCTTCTTTTTTTCCGCACAGCATCAAAAAGCCGTTCGCGCTATGCACCAGCTGTTCGGACGATTTTCCCAGCGGTGAAGTCCAGCCGAAAGTAAATTCTTCATGACTGCCGCAGGGGCGAAAAGCCATTTGTTCAAGTTTTAGTTCCAGGTCTGCTGGAGCCAAAGTGAAATCTTCAGTAAGACGAAAAATGCTCAGATTTTTAAACCACATGTGCAACGGAACCCTTGTAAATAAAATGACTGTGCATTATCGCAAATTTGGCGATGTAAAAATAAAGTAAATGAGATAAATAATAGAACGCCGATGACGCGGATTAGACGGATTTAAACGGATTTTTTCTTTTATTCAGTCATGTAGGTCGGGTTAGGCGATAGCCGTAGCCCGACACATTCGCGCAAAAATGTCGGGTTACGCTATCGCTAAACCGGCTTACGAGGGTGCCTAATGTACACAATCAAAACCAAATCAACTTCCCCGCCATCACAAACAGCAGCAGCGAAAAATAGCGTTTTAATTTTTCCGCGGGCAGTTTATGGGCCAGCTTTGCGCCTATCGGGGCGGTATAGATACTGGTCAGCACTATACCCAGAAAAGACGGCACGTAAATATAACCTAAACTCCACTCAGGCAACTGCGACGCATCCTTGCCCAGCAGGGCATAGCCCACCGTTCCCACCAAAGCTAGCGGCAAGCCGCAGGCGCTGGCTATGGCTACGGCATTGCGCATCGGCGTTTGGAAATGGACTAAAAAAGGCACAGTGAGTGTGCCTCCGCCTATTCCGAGTAGTGACGACAGCAGCCCCATGATGCCTGCCACACCAAAATCCAACTCTTTGGAGGGTTGCTTTTGTCCGGGTTTCGGCTTGAATTGCAACGCCATTTGCACACCTACGGATAATAGATAGATGATAAATATAAAGCGCAATACGTCACTGGCTATATGGTCCGCGACCACGGCTCCGACAGCCGCGCCGATCATAATACCCGGCCCCATGGCCAGCACTTTATCCCACAACACGGAATTCAAACGATGATGTGCCAGCACCGAAGAGATCGAGGTGAAAATAATGGTCGCCAGTGAGGTTGCCACCGACATGATCATGACCAGCTCTGCGGGAAATCCTTGCCCGGCAAACAATACCGCTAAAACCGGCACAATAACCAGGCCGCCGCCTATGCCGAAAAGTCCTGCCATTAATCCTGAAACGGTGCCTAATAAAAGACTGGCTAAAAAAATTGCGATCACTTTATTCCCCTGATGATGTGTTGCTCAGCTGTACGGCCATTATGCCTTTTTTTGAATGCGGCTGTGCTATTCTAGGCGCATTATTAAACGGCTTGAGTAACTGAGTGGAAATATACCTTGTTGGCGGTGCGGTGCGCGATAAATTGCTTGAACTTCCGGTCAAGGAACGGGACTGGGTAGTGATCGGCGAGACCCCCGAATCCATGGTGCGACAGGGATTCAGGCCGGTAGGCAAGGATTTTCCGGTATTTTTGCATCCGAAAACGCATGAAGAATATGCATTAGCCAGAACCGAAAGAAAAACCGCGCCCGGTTATAAAGGCTTTACCGTACACGCATCGCCCGATGTCAGTCTGGAACAGGATTTGATTCGCCGCGACCTGACCATCAATGCGATGGCAATGACGTCGCAGGGACAGCTTATTGATCCTTACGGCGGGCAACCTGATCTTGAAAAACGCATTTTCCGGCATATTTCACCGGCCTTTGCCGAAGACCCGGTGCGCATATTGCGCGTCGCCCGCTTTGCCGCCCGATACGGTCATCTCGGCTTCACGTTGGCTGAGGAAACCCGGCTTTTGATGCAGTCCATGGTGACGGCGGGGGAGGTCGATCATCTGGTTCCCGAACGGGTCTGGGCGGAACTGTTTAAAGCGTTGGGTGAGAAATCGCCCAGCGCTTTTTTCTACACCTTAAAAGATTGTGCGGCACTTGATAAAATTTTCCCGGAAATAAATGGCTTATTCGGCGTGCCGCAGCCGGAAAAACATCACCCTGAAATCGATACCGGCATTCATGTCATGCTCTGTTTGGAGCAGGCGGCGCGATTGTCATCCAGCCTCGAAGTCCGGTTTGCGGCATTAGTCCACGACTTGGGCAAGGGCATGTCGCCTAAAGAACACTGGCCGCATCATTACGGGCATGAAACCCAGGGACTGCCCATTTTGGAACGCATGTGCAGCCGTTTGCGGGTGCCTAACTCGTTTAAAGCGCTGGCCTTGCAGGTCATGCAATACCATACTCACTGCCACCGGGCTTTTGAATTACGCGCTTCAACAATAACCGATATGCTGGCCGCTTTGGGAGCCTTTAAGCCGGTTAATAAATTGCCCGAATTTTTGCTGGCCTGCGAGGCGGACGCTAGAGGCAGAACCGGGCTTGAAAACATTGCCTACCCTCAAGCCGCGCTGTTGAGCGGCGCAGCCAGGGCGGCGGCATCCGTTGACACCTCGGCTATCCTGAATGGCGAACTGAAAGGTGCGCATATCGGCGAGGCGATTCGCCGCTTGCGAATCAAGGCCGTCGCCGAGTTTATCAAAGCGGAATAAAAGCCCCGACACCGGGAAGGGTGTTGAATAATGCCGCAAAGATCATTATAGTTAAATTCCTTTTTTACCTTATGTTGTAATCATAACCATGCCTTCTTTCGACATCATTTCCGAATTCGACAAACACGAGCTTACTAATGCGGTTGACCAAGCCAATAAGGAAGTCAGCACGCGCTTTGATTTTAAGGGCACCGACTCAAGCTTTGAATTGAATGACGATAAAGTGATCATGACGTCTCAATCGACGTTCCAGTTACAGCAAATGTTCAGTGTTATTTGCGCAAAACTTACGCGACGCGGCATTGATATAGCTTGCATGGAGACGGGCGATGCAAAGCCAAGCGGTAAGGGAATGCGTCAGGAAATTACCATGAAGCAGGGGCTGGATAAGGAAGTGGCCAAAAAAATCGTTAAATTGATTAAGGACAAAAAACTGAAAGTCCAGGCCGCCATACAGGGCGATCAGGTCAGGGTGACCGGCAAAAACAGGGATGATCTACAGGATGTGATTAAGATGCTGAGAGAAGAAAAGCTGGAAATGCCGTTGCAGTTTGAGAATTTCAGGGAGTAGAAGCAAAGCTCACTGATCTAAATTTCGCTAAAAACAACGTCCTCATAAGTAAAGTGGAGCCCATTGTCCAGACAAAAAATACCTTAATTTAAGATAGAGCGCTGTTCACCCTCCAGCTGAATGGCGCTGTCCCAGTTTTGCGGCACGAGGTCTGCTGTTTCAGCCGTACCGTTAAATTTATCCACAATCTTTGCCCCGCCGCCTCTAGCCGTTTTATAGACTTCATCCGGCGATTTGTAATCCAGCGCTTGATGCCAGCGTTCCTGGTTATAGAATTGGAAGTACTGCGTCAATCCCATCAACAAGTCCGGCATGTTGCTGTGCTGCTTTAAATACACTTCTTCATGTTTCACCGTTCGCCACAGCCGCTCGACAAAAATATTATCCAATGCCCGGCCTCGTCCATGACCCACATGGATGTGGGAAATGCAGATATTGCAGGAGCAAATATCTGTCCATACTGATCGTGATGCCGTTGTTGAGCAACACGCCGGTAAAGGCGTCGCTGGTGAATTGCGAGCCTTGGTCGGAATTGAAAATGGCCGGTGTGCCACACAGCGTGATGGCCTCTTCCAAACAGTCCACGTAAAACCCTGCATCCAGGGTGTTCGACAGTCGCCACGACAGTACTTTCCGGCTGCACCAGTCGATGATCGCGACCCGATAAACAAATCCGCGGGGTAGCCGAAGAGTGGTGATGTCAGTGCTCCACGCCTGATTGGGCTGAATAATGTCCAAGCCACGGAGTCGGTACGGATAAATTTTGTGCTGCGGATGCGGCTTACTGGTATTCGGGCCGGGCGACATGCCGACCAAGCCTAACTTTTGCATCAATCGCTGTACCCCTTGCGATTGACGCTATAGCCGCATTCACCCAGGTATTTCTTCATGCGGCGCGAGCCATAAAACGGGTGCCTTGTGTACTCTTCATCCAACAAACGCAATAACACGAGTTCGTCCTTATCCGTTTCTTTCAGCAAGTGCTTTTTCTGCTCATAAATGACTGAATGCGTGACCTTGAGAAGCTTGCATTGCGTTGATAACGGGACAAAAGTATTCGGTTCTATCCAGCTCTGGCGTTCGTTTAAAGGCTGATCCCAGACTTTTTTTTCAGCCAATCCAACTCCATGTTCAATTGCCCAATCTTGGCTTTTTGCGCTCCGGTAAAAATCTTCCGTTTCTTTTCACTCATTTTCGGTCTCTAATTTAGGTCAGAGCGTAGCTTAAACTAATGTCCGGATGTCGGGGGCCACTTTACTTGGGGGGCGGATGGTCAGCCGAAGATGCTCATCAATAGTCGTAACTATTCAGCGTGAAGCAAAGTCAGCTGTGCCGGGTAAGAAAACCCAGTCTGTTCTTGATAGATGGGACGGTTAGCTCTGAACCGCCTGCCAGACTCAGTTAAAACAAGCCTATGATGAATTTAGGATATACGGCGGTAAGTTTTTATCAGACAATTGATGTATGTATCACGTTAGGCGTTCTGAAACAAAGGGTGAATTCTTGATCAAACTAGCACAAAACGGCAACGAAATAGCCGACTGCTTCCACGTCATGAAGCAGCTGTGCACGGAGCTTGCGGAAGCCTCTTTTGTTTCCCTTGTTCGAGAGCTAATGAGCGACGGCTACCAGCTCGCATACCTCCGGGATGAAATTCAGGTTGTGTGCGTTGCCGGATTTAAAATTTCAAAAAATTTATTTTTCGGTAAGCATCTCTACGTCGAAGACTTGTCAACATTGGACAGTGAATGATCGAAAAGCTATGGCAAGCAAACGATGGTTTGGCTTCGTAATGTAGCGGCGGCTGAAGGGTGTAGTGCTATCCATCTCGATTCCGGCGTGCAACGTCATCGGGCGCACAAGTTCTGCCTGAACCGAGATATGAACATTGTCTGTTATCACTTTGCAGAAAAAATTACCTGACCCGGCAGTCCGGTGCGACGCGTTAAATGTTAAGCTCACAAATCCATGAAAATAGACAGTCTTGACCATTTCGTATTAACCGTTAAAAATATTGAAGCCACCTCGGTCTTCTACTCAAAAGTCTTGGGCATGGAGGTCGTTACCTTTGGCGAGGGTCGCAAAGCTTTGTTATTCGGTTCGCAAAAAATTAACCTACATGAGCACGGGAATGAACTCGAACCCAGAGCATGGCTGCCTGCCCCTGGCTCTGCCGATTTGTGCTTTATCACTTCGGTTCCGCTATCCGAAATAATAAAGCATCTGTCTTCATGCGGGGTAGCTGTGATTGACTGGCCGGTGCAACGCATTGGGGCGACAGGTCCCGTTATGTCAGTCTATTTGCGCGATCCGGACATGAATTTAATTGAGGTTTCGAATCGTGTTTCCGACTTTTTTTTCGAGGAATTATGAGCACTATCACCGTTCGTCAAGCCGTTCTGTCCGACATTGAGTCGCTCGCGCCGCTTTTTGATAATTACCGCCAATTTTACGGTCGGCCAAGCGATTTACAGGCGGCGACAGACTTTTTGTCGGCTCGTCTCAATCATGGCGAGTCGGTGTTGTTCATTGGGCATGAGGGCAATAAAGCGATTGGCTTTACCCAGCTCTATCCGAGCTTTTCATCGGTATCGCTGGCCCGGACATTCGTGCTTAACGATCTGTTCGTTGACGAGCATGCCCGCAGAAAAGGCGTGGCCTCAAAACTGATGGCCGCCGCGGTTGACTACGCGAGCACCTTAGGCGCTGTTCGCGTCTCGCTGTCAACCGCGATAACCAACGAAGTAGCGCAAACGCTTTATCAATCGGCCGGGTGGCAGCGCGATGAGCAGTTTTGGGTTTATCACTTTGCCATCCCGCCCACACTGGTCAGCTAAACGGCATGATCCAGTCAATTGCTTTGCTCGGAGAATACACATCGACATTCCCGCTTAGGAAGCTGCCAGCTATCAGGGTAGGCGAGCATCGATTGTCCTATTTGGAAGGAACGATTAGCGTGGCTGTGCCGTTTTCATTGACGGGAAGTCACGTCGCGTTTCGGCGGCCGGTTGTATCAAACAGTCGAGCGAAGGAGGATACATGGCGTATTTTATCGGCATTGTGATTGCGTTAGCCGTATCGCTGTCGGCTACATTGATCGGATTCGACAAAGACCGTGCCTTCTACCCAACCGTATTGGCCGTCATTGCCTCGTACTATGTCTTGTTTGCGGTTATGGGCGGATCTATCGAAACGGTCTTACTTGAGCTCGCTGGCATGTTCGCTTTTATGGGTGTCGCCGCTTTAGGCTTCAAGCGCAACCTATGGTTTGTTGTTGCCGCATTATTCGTGCATGGCATTTTCGATGTCTTTCATGGGCATTGGGTTTCCAATCCAGGCGTGCCTGTCTGGTGGCCTATGTTTTGCCTTAGCTACGATTTTGCAGCCGCTGTTTATCTGTCTTGGCTACTGCGCCGATCACGAATAGCAGTGAATTCCTAATCAGCACTGTATTTTAAATTATGCATCAACTGAAACAGCCAATGAAATTCAGTCAGTTCGGTTCCGATATTGGAAAAACAGTGATTTACTTTCATGGCGCGCCCGGCGCGCCGGAAGAATGCGCAATTTTCGATCTTTATGCTAAAGAACGGGGCTTGACGTTTATTTGCTTCGATCGGTTTTCCGGCGATTATTCGACAGCCGGTGACGCGTATTATCAGTTCCTGGCCCGGCAGATTTCAAAGCAAGCTGCCGGGAAAAAAGTGGATGTCATCGGTTTTTCAATCGGTGCGTTTATCGCGCTACAGACCTGCCGCTATCTGGGCAACGGAGTCCGGAGTTTGCATTTAATCTCGGCTGCCGCACCGCTGGATGCGGGCGGTTTTCTTGACGACATGGCCGGGAAGCGGGTTTTTCAGTTGGCAAAGACAGCCCCGATCTTATTTGTTCTGTTATCTTACTGGCAAGGGTTACTCGCGTTGCTTTTTCCGAATACGTTATTTCGCTTGTTGTTTGCGAGTGCCGCCGGTGATGATAAGGCATTGTCCGTCGACCGAGAGTTTCAATCCGGCATCACCCAAGTATTGAGAGCGTGCTTTATTGGCCGTGTCCAAGGCTACGTTAGAGACGTCAGGGCTTATGTCCAGCCCTGGAAAGACACGCTTTCCGGCATCGGCGTCAATACGCGCATCTGGCACGGAGCAGAGGATAACTGGTCGCCGGTCGCTATGGCGGAATATTTGGCATCGGCGATTCCCGGCTGCTCCTCGACCGAAATATTTAACGGCTTGTCGCATTACTCATGCCTCTACAGGGCGGCGCCTGAAATATGCCGTCAGTTAGGTGCGGCCTCTGATGACCTGCGCTCACCGCCCATCACTTCAACAACATTAGGTTCTCTGCGATGAAAATCATCCTCATGCGGCACGGAAAGCCTGTCTTGGCCCAAACGGGCCGGATTACGCCAGCCGAAATGGAACGCTGGATCGAGCATTACAATCTCTCCGAGGTGGAAGCCGACAGCGCTCCCATCGCCGGATTGCAGCGGCTCGATTCCACTACCTGCATCGTCGCAAGCACTGCGCCTCGGGCGTTGTCATCTGTTCAGGCGCTGGGGCATACCGCATCCATTGTCGACGCCGTGTTCTGCGAGGCGCAACTGCCTTTGGGCGGCATTCTTCCGCCTGCTTTGGTTTTTGGGCTACTCTCGAGGTTCCGAGTCAGTTCAGGCGGCTAAAACCCGCGCCAAGACGGCTGCCCGGAAACTTATTGCTCTTGCCGAGCAAGGCCCTGTTTTACTGGTAGGGCACGGCATTATGAATCGCCTTATTGCCAAAGAGCTTATCGCTTTGGGCTGGGTAGCTCCTGCCAAGCATCAGGGGAAATACTGGAGTGCCGGTGTTTATCGGTTTTAAACTTAACCCTAGTCCAACGAGCGCATAACAATGGGCTCAATCAGGCGTGCCGAAAGGCCGTCTCTTATCTTTAGTCACGGGAGCGACAGTGCGTTTACATCATATGACGTTGGCAATAGTGGTAGTTGCAATTTGGGGAGTCAACTTTGTTGTAATCAAAGTCGGGCTTAAAGAAATTCCGCCGATTCTGCTTTGCGCACTCAGGTTCTTTCTCGCCGCGTTTCCGGCGGTTTTTTTCATCAAGCGCCCGGCCGCTTCGTGGCTCATGGTGGTCGGTTTCGGGTTGGTGATGTTCTCGCTACAGTTCGCATTGCTGTTTTCCGGCATGTACGCCGGGACAACGGCAGGGCTGGCGTCTTTGGTGCTTCAGATGCAGGTGTTTTTCACGATTTTACTGGCTGTGGTATTTTTGGCCGAAAAACCATCCGTTTGGCAAATCGTCGGGGCCTTGGTTTCCTTTTCCGGAATCGGGCTGGTCGCTGCGAATATTGGCGGCGACGTTTCGAGTTATGGTTTGCTTCTAATTGTCGCCGCCGCTGCCTCGTGGGGAGTCGGCAGCCTGATTTCCAAGAAGCTCGGCAAAGTCGATATGCTAGCGCTGGTCGTTTGGGCAAGCCTTGTTGCGTGGCCGCCGCTGTTAGTTTTGTCGTTTTTTCTGGAACAAGGCAGTTGGCGTGTTGAGCTCATTTCGCATATTTCGTGGCTCACTATCGGCGCGATCGGCTATATGGTGTATCCGGTGACCCTGCTTGGCTTTGCCGCATGGAGTTGGCTATTTAGCCGCTATCCGGCCGCGACAGTAGCCCCGTTTACTTTGCTGGTGCCGGTATTCGGGTTCGCGGCTTCAACGTTAGCCTTGGGGGAGCCTCTTTTCGCCTGGAAGATAAACGCCGCAGCTCTGGTTATTGCCGGTTTATGCATCAATCTGTTTGGGCCGCGCATTGCCGTTCGCATCCGGCCGGGTTAGGCGTATCTTCATCATTTGCCATCCGTCTACATAGGCAAAAAAACGGTAACTACTCAGCCGTTAGAAAAATGGAACGCTGATGACGCTGATAATTATGATTAAATAAGATCTTATCTGTGCTCATCATATTCATCCGCGACATCTGCGTTCCATTGTGTTTGAGAACGCTGAATAGTGACAATAAACGCTATGATAAAGGCCGTAAGCTAGCCGTGATTGAAAGCCGTGAACATTTACGCCCGGATTTTTTTATAAACAAAATAGCCGATGATGGCGAGGCTGAGCCAAACGGTAACCAGCGGTCCGACGACATAATTGTAGCTGCTGACCAGATAAAGATATTCGGAGTTATAGTCGGTATTGAACAAACTGCCGTTCATTTTTATTTGCCATACCCAACCGGCATGACAGCCGATACAGAGACCTAAGCTTTCTTTTATCTGTGTCCTGAGCACGGCGAGAAAAGCACCGACCGCCAGCAATGAAAGGAATGACGAGGCGTTTTTCGGATTCAGTACATTGGCAAACGCTTCACCTAACAGGATAAAGCCGCTTGATAGATGAAAATTCTGTTGGGATATTTCGGTTTTGCTATCCAGAAAATGCAGCGCCGCAAAATAAGCCGAGCTGATCAAAATTGCCGCAACAACCGGCATGTTCTTTTTTAAGCCGGCCAACAGCATGCCTCGAAAAATCGATTCCTCAACGACGGCAATCAGCAGGGACAACAATAAGGAAAGAATCGTTTTTTCAGCGATGAAACCGACAGTCCACGGCTGCGAGTTATCAACAATATCGATGCCGAGAACATACAAAACAATAAATACCGGCATCAGGGTAACCAATCCGATTCCGAATCCTTGCGGTAACTGCTTCAAAAATGTCGGTCTTGCGCTAAATCCCAAGTCTTCTTTGTTCAATTTCAGGTAAGCCATTGCCGGAAAAATACTCAGCAGCAGGAGTATCTGGGTTAAGCGGGTGATCAGTTTCCGTAATGCAGACGGATCATCCAGGCCCAGTGCGATCAAATAACCCAACAGACAAGCCGTTGAGGTTGCCGCCAGCAAAACCAGCAAGGGCACTATTGAATAAGCAAGGTATCGTTTCATCGTTGACTCTCAATTTCCGGATTTGTAATGTTGCCAAAGTCGCCCCACAACATCTGGACGGCGGCTAAGGCGGCAAGCGATGCGGTTTCGGTTCTTAATATGCGGCTGCCTAAACGGACTGGAATAAAGCCGGAGGCTTTGGCCGCGTCTCGTTCCTGATTGGAAAAACCGCCTTCGGGGCCGGTGAGTAGAGTCACTTTCATGGTTTCAGGTTTTAACTCCGATAATGTCGTTTCTGCATAAGGGTCGAGAAACACTTTCAGACCCTGTTGGTTGCCTAGCCAGTTTTGTAGTTGTTCAACTTCCAGCAAAGGGGGCAGGGTGGTTCTGCCGCTTTGTTCGGCGGCATGTTGAACTATTTTTTGCCAATGCAATAATCGCTGCGGTTTTTTTTCGCCTTTGAATTGCACCACGCAGCGTTCGGTCAATAACGGTGTAATGTGGTTAACGCCCAGCTCTACGGCTTTTTGTACCGTCAAATCCATTCGGTCGCCCCGCGAGATGCCCAAGCCTAAAGTTACCTGCAACGGCGATTCGACACTCCGGTTACTCCATTGCCCGACATCAATCAGTACGGCTTTTCGGCTGACTTCGGCAACGGTGCATAAATATTCTCCGCCGTGGCCGTTAAATAAAATGATGTGGGCGTCTTTTTTTAACCGCAATACCGTTCTGACATAATGACCGTTGTCATCATCCAGTTCGATAAGCTTGCCTGTAGCCAGCGGGGCCGATGTATATAATCTGGAGACTCGCATAATCAGTCCTTAACTGCTTGTTGTATGCCTTGCCAAGCGACCTCGGCGATTAACCTTAGCTCATCCTCGGCCGCAATGTAGGGCGGCATGAAATAAATGACGTTGCCCAAGGGCCGCAACAAGACACCTTTGGACAGCGCGTATTGATAGACTCTAAGTCCGCGCCGTTCCTGCCAGGGATAAGGTTCGCGGGTGTGCTTGTTTTTGACCATTTCAATCGCCAGGATCATGCCGGTTTGCCGGACTTCGGCGACATGCGGATGGTCATGAAAACGCAGCGCCGCTTTCGCCATCATAGCAGCCAAAGAGCGGTTTTTTTCGATGATGTTGTGTTCCCGGAAAATGTCGATGGTGGCGAGTGCTGCCCTGCACGCCAGCGCATTGCCGGTGTAGCTGTGCGAATGCAAAAATGCGTTCAATGATTGATAATCGGCATAGAACGCTTGGTACACCTGATCGGTGGTCAATACCGCCGACAACGGTAAATAGCCGCCCGTCAAGCCTTTGGACAGGCACATGAAGTCGGGGCTGATTGTTGCCTGCTCGCAGGCGAATAACGTCCCGGTGCGCCCGAAACCGACCGCGATTTCATCGGCGATTAAATGCACATGGTATTTGTCGCAGGCGGCGCGTAGCAATTTCAAATAGACCGGGTCATACATGCGCATATTGCCGGCGCATTGCACCAAAGGCTCGATGATGACCGCGCAAACCGTGTCGCTGTATTGTTGCAGCGTCTGTTCCATCAGCGTGAAGCGGCGCGTGGAATAATCCGCCCATGATTCGCCGGGTTCGCGGTGATAACAGTCCGGGCCGGGCACGGTGATGACGTCCATTAATAACGGCGCATAGGTTTCTTTATACAGTGATACATTGCCGACCGCCAGTGCGCCTAGGGTTTCGCCGTGATAACTGTTTTCCAGGGTGATGAATTTGGTTTTTTGCGTTTGTCCGAGGTTGCGCCAATAGTGAAAACTCATTTTGAGCGCGACTTCCACCGCAGAGGAGCCATTGTCGGCATAAAAACAACGGTTCAACCCTTGCGGCGTAATTTCAACCAGTTGTTCCGCCAGTTTGACGGCGGACTCATGGGTGAATCCGGCAAAAATTACATGCTCCAGGGTATCGAGTTGGTCTTTTAATGCCGCATTGATGGCAGGATTGGCATGTCCGAATAAATTGACCCACCATGAGCTGATCGCATCAAGATAGCGATTGCCGTCAAAATCTTCCAGCCAAATGCCTTGGCCTTTTTTGATTGGGATAACCGGGAAGGTCTCGTGATCTTTCATTTGCGTGCAGGGATGCCACAAAACGGAGAGATCTCGATTGGAAAGGGATTGGTTGGACGACATAAGCTAAAGGCTCAGGTTGATAGTCGTTCCCAATAGGGCTTGGGAACGAGTGTAATACGTATTGCAAATGCGGATGTGGAACGGCCCTGTTTGATTGATACTTTTAGTCTTGAGGCTTGATTTGCAAATTCTCCAAAATCGCCAAGGTAGGTGCGGCCTGATTCATGGTGTAAAAATGCAGCCCCGGCGCACCGCCTTCCAGCAAACGTTGACAAAGGTTGCTGACCACATCCAGGCCGAATGCTTGTACGGATTCTCTATCATCGCCGAAACTTTCCAGACGTTTTCTGAGCCAACGAGGAATGTCCGCGCCGCACATTTCTGAAAAACGGAATAATTGCGTATATTGGGTAATCGGCATAATGCCGGGTACGATGGGGATTGTTATGCCATTTTTCTCACAAGCATCGACAAAATGAAAATACGCTTCGGCATTGTAAAAATATTGGGTAATGACCGCATTGGCGCCCGCAGCCACTTTACGTTTGAAGTTTTTAAAATCTTCCACGCCGCTGGCAGCTTGCGGATGTACTTCGGGGTAGGCGGCAACATGAATCTGGAAATGATCGCCGGTTTCCTGGCGGATAAATTCGACCAACTCATTGGCGTAGCGAAATTCTCCGGCCGACATCATGCCGGAAGGCAAATCGCCTCTTAAAGCGACAATTTTAGTGATGCCATTGTCTTGATAGTCTTTCAGAATCGCGCGAATATTGGCTTTGGTCGAGGCAACGCAGGATAAATGGGGGGCGGCGGAGATACCTTTGGATTGAATATCAACGACCGTAGTGAAGGTTTTATCGCGGGTCGAACCTCCGGCGCCAAAGGTAACGGAAAAAAAATCGGGATTGAGTTTTGCCAGTTTGCTATGAACAACTTGTAAACTTGCCGCGCCTTCTTCTGTTTTTGGCGGGTAAAATTCGAAACTGAACAGTTTGGGATGTGTTTTTTGTGATTGCATTTTATGATCTCACTGACGGGAATCTGACGACTGCATGGCCGTAGGAGGTGCAGCAATGCAGGAGCAGCATAGCGGTGTGCCGGAATGTATTGTTTTCACGGTTTGCCGCTATGGACGCGTTGCGTCCCGTGCCGCAAGAGCGGCACGGACTGCATTCCCACGGAGTCGTGGGAACGGTGATTAATCAATAACGATAATGATCAGCTTTAAACGGTCCTTCAACCGGGACGTTGATGTATTTGGCTTGCGCATCGGTTAGCACGGTCAAATTCACGCCCAATTGTTTAAGGTGAGATCTTGCGACTTTTTCGTCCAGTTTTTTAGGCAGTATGTAAACCTTGTTTTCATACTGTGCCGCATTTTTCCAAAGTTCCATTTGCGCAAGAACCTGGTTACAAAATGAGTTAGACATCACAAAGCTTGGATGTCCGGTGCCGCAACCCAGATTAACCAAACGACCTTCCGCCAAAATAATCAGGCGTTTTCCGTCAGGGAAAATCACATGATCAACTTGAGGTTTGATGTTTTCCCAGGTGTATTGACGTAATGAGGAAATTTCAATTTCCGCATCAAAATGGCCGATATTGCAAACAATCGCCTGATCTCTCATGGCAACCATGTGCTGATGGGTAATGATATTAAAGTTGCCGGTTGCGGTAACAAAAATATTGGCCAGCGGCGCAGCTTCTTCCATGGTTACTACGCGATAACCTTCCATAGCCGCTTGCAATGCGCAAATCGGGTCGATTTCGGTAATTAATACTGTTGCACCAAGACCGCGTAACGATTGCGCACAACCTTTGCCGACGTCACCGTAACCGCAGACTACCGCGATTTTACCGGCAATCATCACGTCGGTGGCGCGCTTGATGCCGTCAACCAGCGATTCGCGGCAGCCGTACAGGTTGTCGAATTTTGATTTTGTGACTGAATCGTTAACATTGAATGCGGGAACTTTTAACGTGCCTTTGGCGACCATTTCATACAGACGCAATACGCCTGTAGTGGTTTCTTCGGACAAGCCTTTAATGTCAGCCATTAATTCGGGATATTTTTCATGCATCATGACGGTTAAGTCGCCGCCGTCATCCAGAATCATGTTCGGACGCCAGCCGTCAAGACCGTCGATTGTTTGCGCGATACACCATTCGGCTTCTTCTTCGGTTTCGCCTTTCCAGGCAAAAACAGGGATGCCTGCCGCCGCTATTGCGGCAGCGGCATGATCTTGGGTAGAAAAAATGTTGCAAGAAGACCAACGCACGGTTGCGCCTAATGCGGTCAGGGTTTCAATCAATACCGCTGTCTGAATAGTCATGTGCAAACAACCGGCGATACGCGCGCCTTTTAAGGGTTGTTCCGCACCGAATTCTTCACGCAGAGCCATTAAGCCCGGCATTTCTGTTTCGGCGATATTGATTTCCTTACGACCCCATTCTGCCAGGGCAATATCGGCAATTTTATAATCTTGGTGGCTCATTACGTTTCCCGTGTTTAATATTTATTTAAAGGCCGGCAGCATCTTTTAATGCGTCAACTTTATCTGTTTTTTCCCAGCTAAAGGAGTCTTCGGTACGACCGAAATGACCATACGCCGCTGTTGTTTGGTAGATAGGCTTTAATAAGCCCAGCATTGCAATCAAGCCTTTGGGTCTTAAGTCGAAAGTATCTCTGATAATTTGTACCAGTCTTTCTTCACTGATTTTTCCGGTACCAAAGGTTTCAACCGTGATAGAGGTAGGTTCTGCAACACCGATCGCGTAAGAAACCTGGATTTCGCAACGCTCGGCTAATCCGGCTGCAACAATGTTTTTTGCTACATAACGTGCCATGTAGGCGGCAGAACGGTCGACTTTTGAGGGATCCTTGCCTGAAAACGCGCCGCCGCCATGTCTTGCCATGCCGCCGTAGCTGTCAACAATGATTTTACGTCCGGTCAAGCCGCAGTCGCCGACAGGGCCGCCAATAATGAACTGGCCGGTTGGGTTAATGAAGTATTTGGTATCTTTATGCAGCCATTCTTTAGGTAGAACCGGCAGGATAATTTCATCCATCACCGCTTCATGCAATGCTTTGGTAGCAATTTCAGGCGAATGCTGGGTAGACAAAACAACCGCGTCAATCGCTACGGGCTTGTTGTTTTCATAGCGGAAAGTAATCTGGCTTTTTGCATCGGGACGCAGCCAAGGCAAGGTTTTATTTTTACGTACTTCAGCCTGACGTTTAACCAGCAGGTGAGAATAGGTAATAGGGGCTGGCATCAGTACATCGGTTTCATTGCTGGCATAACCAAACATTAAACCTTGATCGCCTGCGCCTTGCTCGTGGTCGTCGCCCTCGTCGACGCCCATCGCAATATCAGCCGACTGTTTGCCGATAGCGTTTAAAACCGCGCAACTTTGGCCGTCGAAACCGATATCGCCGTGATCATAGCCGATGTCACAAACGACTTTCCGAACCAGAGCTTCAAGATCAACCCAGGCATCGGTGGTTACTTCACCCGCCAAAACGACCATGCCGGTTTTTACCAGCGTCTCGCAAGCGACACGTGAACGAGGGTCTTGTGCCAATAAGGCATCAAGTACCGCATCCGAAATTTGATCTGCAACCTTGTCAGGATGCCCTTCTGAAACTGATTCTGATGTGAAAGTATAATTATTGCTCACGATACCACCTTGTTAAAATGTAAAACCCAGATGTACAAAAGGCTGCCGAGGCAGCCTTCTTGTGTATGGTGGGCCCTGTAGGACTTGAACCTACGACCTGCCGATTATGAGTCGGACGCTCTAACCAACTGAGCTAAGGGCCCTAACTATTATTTACTCGCCATCCAAAAAGCACCTTAATTGCTCTGATCTTGAAGGATGTCTGAGTTTCCTCAACGCCTTGGCTTCAATTTGACGGATTCTTTCACGCGTCACATCGAACTGCTTGCCCACTTCTTCCAGCGTGTGGTCGGTATTCATGTTAATACCAAAGCGCATACGCAGGACTTTCGCTTCCCTTGCTGTTAATCCCGCCAATACGTTTTGTGTTGACTCACGCAAACCGGCAAT
>Ga0123399_1050833_pt1 | contig 18370 bp, 15 predicted proteins | sample T5LHNH4metaT_FD_89927 | JGI IMG/M metagenome (GOLD analysis project Ga0123399, IMG submission 89927) | Methane-oxidizing artificial microbial communities from Washington, USA to study methane cycling - T5-LHNH4 metaT (Metagenome... | ecosystem: Engineered > Modeled > Simulated communities... | reverse complement strand
ACATTGCGGCCGCGAAATCGCGGCCACGTGAGGGGCCTTATAAGCGCGCGTCTTCCTTTCGTCAATTGGCGCGCGGAACCCTGTGGCGCGCGGAACCCGCGGTTCAGCGGTTCCGGAACGACGGCTTGCGCTTTTCGACAAAGGCGGCCATGCCCTCTTTCTGATCCTCGGTGGCGAAGAGGGAATAGAAAAGCCGGCGCTCATAGCGCACGCCCTCGGCGAGGGTCGTCTCGAAGGCCGCGTTGACCGCCTCTTTCGCCATCAGCGCCGCCGGGAGGGACATGGCGGCGATCGCCGCGCCCGCCTTCAGCGCCTCGGCCAGGAGGTCCGCCGCGGGAACGACCCGCGCCACGAGCCCCGCCCGCTCGGCCTCCTCCGCCCCCATCATCCGGCCCGTGAGCACCAGGTCCATAGCCTTGGCTTTGCCGATCGCGCGAGTGAGGCGCTGGGTGCCGCCGGCGCCGGGGATGACGCCGATCCTGATCTCCGGCTGGCCGAACTGGGCGGTGTCGGCCGCGAGTATAAAGTCGCACATCATGGCGAGTTCGCAGCCCCCGCCCAGCGCGAAGCCCGCCACGGCGGCGATGATCGGCTTGCGGACGCGCCCCACCGTGTCCCAGCGACCGATGAAGTCGCTGAGAAAGGCGTCAGTGAAGCTCTTGTCCTTCATTTCCTTGATGTCGGCGCCGGCGGCGAAGGCTTTCTCCGAGCCGGTGACGACGACGCAGCCGATCCCGTCATCCTTCTCGAACCCGGTCAGGGCGCGATCGAGTTCGCTGATCAGCAGGGCGTTCAGCGCGTTGAGCGCCTGCGGGCGGTTGAGCCGCACGAGGCCGACGCGGCCATGGGTTTCGACTTCGATCGTCTCGTAGCTCATTTTCGCCTCCTCGCGCGCCGTTACGGGCATTTAGTTCCTGGCGTCTAAATGTCGAAATCGCTCGCGGGCTGCCTTTCGCCGAAGCCCTTCGCGATGGCGCGGGCGTAGAGATCCTCGAGCGTGATGTCGTCGAGCCGCGCGAGCGCGGCTTCCTCGGTTTCGGCGATGAGCGGCTGGAGGACGGCGGCCAGCAGCGCGGGCGACCGGTCCTCGTCCTCCTCCGCGCGCAGGGCGACGCGCACGATCTCGCCGACGCAAAGCCGGCGCCGCTCGCGGGCCAGCTCATAGCCGCCGGCGGGGCCGCGCACGCTCTTCAATATGCCCGCGCGCACCAGCGCCTGAAGCAGCGTCTCGAGACGGCGCGGCGGCAGTTCGTGGCGCGCGGCGAGCTCCTTGGAGGAGACGGGACGCCCGCGCGCATGGAGCGCGACGTCGAGCGCCGCCATCAACGCAAATCTCGCGGACCGCGGCAGAAGTTTCATTCGCCGGCGTCTCCGCCGAGTCCCGTCGAACCAAAGCCGCCCGCGCCGCGCGCGGTCTCGCTCAAATTCTCCGCCTCGACCAGGGTGACGCGCGTCACCGGCGCGACGACAAGCTGCGCGATGCGCATGCCGCGCGTGATCTCGAAGGGCTGGCCGCCATGATTGACGAGCAGAGCCTTCACCTCGCCGCGATAGTCGCTGTCGATCGTGCCCGGCGCATTGAGCACCGTCACGCCATATTCGACCGCGAGGCCCGATCGCGGCCGCACCTGCGCCTCATAGCCTTCCGGCAGCGCGATCAGCACGCCGGTCGGGACGAGGTCGCGCGCGCCCGGTTCGAGAACGAGCTTCTGCCCCGCCGGCAGCGCCGCATAGAGGTCGAGGCCGGCGGCGCCGTCGCTTGCATAGGCGGGCAGCGGGAGGCCGTCGCCATTGGCGAGGCGTCGGATGGAGAGCTTCATTCGGCGACCTCGCCCTTATCGAGTATTTCCGCGAGGCGCGCGACGAGCTGTTTCGCGACGGCCTCCTTGCTCATGCGCGGCCAGCTCTCGACTCCCGCGCGCGAAACGAGATGCGCTTCGTTGGCGTCGCCGCCAAAAACGCCGGACGCTTCGGAAACGTCGTTGGCGACGATGAGGTCGCAGCCCTTGCGCAGGAGCTTCTCCTTGGCGTGGGCGACGACGTCGCGCGTCTCCGCCGCAAAGCCCACGATGAGGCGCGGGCGGTTCACGGCGCGGGAAACAGTCGCGAGAATGTCCGGATTCTCGACGAGCGAGAGAGTCGGCGCCACGGCGCCCGCCTCTTTCTTTATCTTGTCCGCCGCCGCTTCGACGCGCCAGTCCGCGACCGCCGCCGCGCCGATGAAGACGTCGGCGGGCATGGCGCGCTCCACGGCGGCGAACATTTCGCGCGCGCTCTCGACATGAACGACTTCGCAGCCCGGCGGATCGGAGAGCGTCACGGGACCGGCGACCAGCGTCACCCGCGCGCCCGCCGCGACGGCGGCGGCGGCAATGGCGTGGCCTTGCTTGCCAGAGGAGCGATTGGCGATGTAGCGCACCGGGTCGATCGCCTCATGGGTGGGCCCGGAGGTGACGACGACATGGCGGCCCGACAGCGGGCCTTGCGCCATGGCGCCCGGCAAGGGAAGGCGCGTATCGCCCTTCAAGGCTTCTTCGATCGCCGCGACGATCTCCAGCGGCTCGCTCATGCGGCCCGGTCCATATTCGCCGCAGGCCATCTCGCCGTCATTGGGGCCGACGAAGAGCGCGCCGTCCTGCTTCAGCAGCGCGACATTGCGCCGGGTCGCGGGCGCGAGCCACATGCGAAGATTCATGGCGGGCGCGAAGAGCGCGCGCTTGTCCGTCGCGAGCAGCAGCGTCGTGGCGAGATCGTCGCAAAGCCCCTGCGCCGCGCGCGCGAGAAGATGCGCCGTCGCCGGCGCGACGACGATGAGGTCGGCCGCGCGCGAGAGCTGGATATGTCCCATCTCCTGCTCGTCCGTCGGCGAGAAGAGATCGTCATAAACTTTTTCGTTGGCGAGGCTGGCAAAAGCGAGCGGCGTGACGAATTCCTTGGCGGCGGACGTCATGACCACGCGCACGAGGGCCCCGCGCTCGCGCAGACGCCGCACGAGATCGAGCGACTTATAGGCCGCCACGCCACCCCCGACGACGAGAAGAATGCTCTTTCCATCAAGGCTTTGCGTTGTGTTTTGACCCGACAAGCCGAAGGCTCCCCTTCTCGACGCGCGCGGAGCATACAGATTTTGGCCGCAAGGCCAAAGCGGCCACCGCGAGGGCGCCGATCGGCGCCCAGAGGAGACCCCGTCATTGCTTCGTCGGCTTCGCCTCCTCGCCATGACGGAGAAGGCTTGGTAGAGATTGGGAGAAGCTATCACTCCGCCGTGGGCCGCCCCGACATGCAGACGACTTCGCGCCTATTGGCGCTCGGCTTTCTTCTCGCCGCCGCCCTGCCCGCTGACGCCCGCGACAGGGACCCGCCTTCCGTCATCATCAGCCCCGAGGCGACCGCGCCGGCGCCGGAGCAGAAGCCCGGGAATCGTGGCCGCACTTTCGTGCCGCTACATTCGACCTTGCTCGGCCAGGGCGGCGCGGCGCGGCTGAATTTCTCGGGCACGCTGTCGATCCACAACACGTCGGCGACAAATGTGCTCGCCGTCGAAAAGATCAATTATCGCAGCGGAACCGGTCAGCTCGTCGAGAGCTATCTTGCGGAGCCCGTCTATCTCAAGCCCTATGCGGCGATGCAGGTGGTCATCGCGCAGGACGACGTGCGCGCGGGGGTCGGCGCGAGCTTCACGGTCGACTGGTCGACGCTAACGGGCGCGGACGAGCCGGTCGTGGAAGCCGCGATGGCGTCCTTCGTGGGCACGCGCAGCTACAGTTTTCTTTCGCCGGGACGGCGGGTTTCGCGTCCGTGAGCGTTATCCAGGCGGCAATGACCCGCGCCGATTCCCCGCCCGCGCCGCGCGTCGCGCGGCTCACGCTATCCGATTACCGCTCCTATGCGTCGACGCGCTGCGAGATCGGGGAGCGGCTCGTCGCGCTCACGGGCGAGAACGGCGCGGGCAAGACCAATGTGCTGGAGGCGCTCTCGCTCTTTTCGCCGGGCCGCGGCCTGCGCCGCGCCGAGCTCGGCGATTGCGCGCGGCGCGACGGCGCCGGGGGCTTCGCCGTGTCCATCGAAATTGAAAGCGACGGCGCGACGACGCAGCTCGGCCATGGGCTCACGCCCGATGGCGAGCGGCAGTTCCGCATCGAGCGCGCGCCGGCCGCCTCCGCCCGCGCTTTCGCCGATCATCTGCGCGTTCTGTGGCTGACGCCGGCGATGGACGGGCTTTTCAACGGGCCGGCGGGCGAGCGGCGTCGTTTTCTCGACCGCCTCGCGCTCGGCGTCGACGCCGACCATGGCGCGCGCGTCAACAGGCTCGAGCGCGCGCTGCGCAACCGCAACCGCCTTCTGGAAGAAGGCGTCTCCGATCGCCGATGGCTGGAGGCCGCCGAATATGAGATCGCGGCCTTGGGCGTCGCCGTCGCGGCGGCGCGGCGCGAGACCGTGTCGCGGCTGGCCTCGCTCATCGTCGCAAGTGAAAGCGTTTTTCCCTGGGCCGAGATTTCGATCGAGGGAGAAATCGAGGCCATGCTCGCCGACGCGTCCGCTCTGGTCGTAGAGGAGCGCTTCCGCGAAACCCTTGCGACGACCCGCCGCCGCGACGCCGCCGCCGGCCGCACGCTCACCGGCCCGCAGACGAGCGACCTCGCCGTGCGCCACGGCCCGAAGAACGAAGCCGCGCGCGACTGCTCCACCGGCGAGCAGAAGGCGCTGCTGATGGGATTGACGCTCGCCCACGCCCGCCTCGTCGGAGAGATGACCGGAAGAGCCCCGCTGCTTCTGCTCGACGAGGTCGCCGCGCATTTCGATCCGAAACGGCGCGAGGCCCTGTTTCAAGAACTTGAAACGCTGGGCGGGCAGATATGGATGACGGGCGCGGACCCGCTGCTGTTCGCGTCGCTGGAAGGTCGCGCGGAAATGCTGCATGTGACGCCGGGACGCATCGAAAGACAGAGGTGACGGATGGAGTGGCGCTGGTACGCAATCATCGCCGGCGTTGCGGCGCCCTGGGTCGTCCTCAACGCCAGCCTGCGCAACACCTTCAAGGAAGGCGGCGCCGTCACCGGCCTTTCCGTCTGGGCCGGCATGTCCGTCTTCACGACGCTCATCGCGCTGCTGATCGGCTGGATCATCCACAAATTTGCAGGGTAAGGCGACGGACGACCCCGACCTGTGCTATTCCGCCGCCATGCCCTCCCTTCCCCCGCAGGCGCGCGCGCTGCTCAAATCCGTCTTCGGCTATGACGATTTCCGTCCCGGTCAGGCGGAGATCATCGCCGCCGCCCTCGACGGCGCGCCGGTGCTCGCCGTCATGCCGACCGGCAGCGGAAAATCCATGTGCTACCAGCTCCCAGCGATCATGGAAGGCGCGCTCACGGTGGTCGTCTCGCCGCTCATCGCGCTGATGCGCGATCAGGTGCGGCAGATGCGGGCGCTCGGCGTTTCCGCCGCCACGCTCAACTCCATGAACGGCGCGGAAGAAAACGACGACGCCCGCCGCGCCATGCGCGAGGGCGCGCTGCGGCTTCTTTACGTCTCGCCGGAGCGCCTGATGATGGACGGGCTCATCGCCGATCTGCGCCGCGCGCAGCCGCGCCGCCTCGCCATAGACGAGGCGCATTGCGTCTCGGAATGGGGCCATGACTTCCGCCCCGAATATCGCGAGATCGGCCGCGCGGCGGAAGCGCTCGGCAATATCCAGGTGATCGGCCTCACCGCGACCGCCGACGCGGCGACGCGCGAGGACATCGCCAGACGGCTCTTTCCCTCGCCGCCGCAGCTCTTCCTGCACAGTTTCGATCGGCCCAACATCGCGCTCAACTTCGCGCTGAAGGACCAGCCGCGCCGGCAATTGTCGCGCTTTCTCGAACGCCGCAAGGGCGAAAGCGGCATTATCTATTGCTCCTCGCGCCAGCGCACGGAAGATCTCGCCGCCTATTTCTCCGAGCAGGGCTATGACGCGCTGCCCTATCATGCGGGGCTCGATCAGGAGACGCGCAACCGCAATCAGGACCGTTTCCTGCGCGAGGACGGCGTCGTCGCCGTCGCGACCATCGCTTTCGGGATGGGCGTCAACAAGCCCGACGTGCGCTTCGTCGCCCATGCCGACATGCCGTCATCCGTGGAAAGCTATTATCAGGAGATCGGCCGCGCCGGTCGCGACGGCCTGCCGGCTGATACGCTGACGCTCTATTCGCTCGACGACATGGCCTTCCGCCGCCGGCGCATCGACGAGAAGGAGGTGAGCGAGGAGCGCCGCCGCATCGAGCGCGACCGCTTCTCCGCGCTGGCCATGCTTTGCGAGACGCCGCGCTGCCGGCGCCAGACGCTGCTCGCCTATTTCGCGGAAGAGGCCGCGCCTTGCGGACGCTGCGACGTCTGCCAGGGCAAAGTGGCCGTCTTCGACGGCGCCGTCCCCGCGCAAAAGGCGCTCTCCGCCGTCTATCGCACCGGCCAGCGTTTCGGCGCGGGCCATATCGCCGACGTGCTGCGCGGCGAGGCCAGCGAGACGGTGCGCCGCCATGGGCATGACGCGATCAAGACCTTCGGCGTCGGCAAGGAATATTCCAAATCGCAATGGTCGTCTATCCTGCGCCAGCTCTATGCCGCCGGCGCGCTGCGGACCGCGAGCGCCGAGCATGGCGGTTTCGCGCTGACGGCGAAAGGCGAGGAGATTCTCTTCGGCCGCGAGACGATCCTGCTGCGCGGCGATCCGCTGACGCGCCGCGAACGCCGCGAAAAGACCGCAACCAATCTCGACGAGGCGACGGATCGTATTCTCGCGGCCCTCAAGCGCAAGCGGCGCGCGCTCGCGCAGGAGGAAGGCGTGCCGGCCTATGTCATCTTCGCCGACCGCACGCTGATCGACATGGCCGAGAAGCGTCCTTCGACGCTCGATGAAATGCTGGGCGTTCATGGCGTCGGCGAAAGAAAGGTCGCGCGCTATGGCGACGCGTTTCTGGAGGCGCTGGAGGAGGCGTTGCGATGAAGAGGCTCGCTTTTCCGCCTAGATCACGTTATCTGCGTTTAGGCGGAATCGCCTAAACGCAGATAACATGATCGATTCCATGGATTAGAGCGCGCTCCGTGCGAAAAACCGGTTCCCGCTTTTTCGCGAGCCGCGCTCTGGTAGGCGGCGCCTTCGGGATTGCGTGGCGAAGGGCGGTCCACTTCCGCCATGCGTCCTGGCGCCAACCAAATTTTTCTGAATATCTCGTTGCACGACGCTTTCCCGCTCTGGACAGGCTCGCCACGCTAAACCAACAATAGCGGAGCCTTGGCCTCTCCCGAGTCGCCGGCGCGCCGTCAAATAGCGCGAATGATGCGTCAGCAGGCGGGCATATGGGCGGCGAGCGACGCCTTTGGCCCGGCGCCGGCGTCATGCTCTCGCCGGGCGTTTTCCTCCGGGTCGCGCGATTGTAAAAGGACCTGTCGGCCTATGCCTTATCCGCGTCGTCGCGACTGGACGACAAGGCCGTGACGGCGGAGCAGCGATGCGCGTGCGCGTGAAAAGCCTTGCCCTCCTCATGGGCGCGCCATTCGTCGCCGGCTGCATGCCGACGGCGCAGGAGGAGCGCGCCCAGTTCATGGAGGCGCCGCCAATGAGCCGCACGGTCGCGGCGTCCGGCGTCCGAAGCGTCAGCGGCGAGAAGGGCTGGCCGGGCCAGCAATGGTGGCGCGCCTTTCGCAGCGGCGAGCTCGACCGCATCGTCGAAAAGGCGCTCGCCGACAATCAGAACCTGAGGAAGGCCGCCGACACGCTGAAGGAGGCCGAGGCCTCGATCGACATCGCAGGCTCGCGCCTGACGCCCTATGTCGAGAGCGATCTCTCCTACAGGCAGAACCGCAACGCCGAACACGGCGTGGCGGCGGCGTTGAACCCCCAGCAGGCCGGACTGCACAAATCCGCGAGCTTCCTCAATCCGATCTCCGCGAAATGGGAGCTGGACTTCTGGGGCCGCAACCGCGCCCTGCTCGACGCCGCCATCGGCGACGCGCTGGCGCAGGAGGGCGAGCTGGAGCAGACGCGGCTGCTGCTGACGACGAGCGTCGCGCGCGCTTATCTGCGCGGTCATATCCTCTCCCAGCAGCTTCGGCTCGCCAGGGCGCTCACCAAGCTGCGCCGCGAGCTGCGCGCCCTCGCCGAAACGCGCTACAATACCGGCATCGAGGCGCTCGACATCGTGCAGATCGCGCGCAGCAATGAGGAGACCGCCACGCGGCGCGAGGCCTCGCTCGCCGCCGCGATCTCCCTTCAGGAAAACGCGCTGGCGCGCCTCATGGGCGAGGGGCCGGATTACGGCCGCGATCTCTTCGCCGGCAGGAAGAGCGTCGCGCCGGTTCCGCCCGCCTTGCCCAAGCGCCTGCCGATCGAGCTGCTGGCGCATCGCCCGGACCTGATGGCGGCGCTGCGGCGCGCGGAGGCCTGGGCCGACCGCATCCACGCGGCGAAAACCATGTTCCTGCCGTCGATTGACCTTTCGGTCTCGGCGGGGCTGGAGGCTTCCGTCACCTCGACGCAATTCTCGAAGCTCGGCGGCTATCTCTTCAATCCCGGCGCCATGGTCTACAGCGCCACGCCCGGCCTGCATCTCCCGATCTTCCAGGGCGGCAGGCTCACCGGCAATCTCGAGGCGCAGCGCGCCGATTACGACCAGGCGGTGGACACATATAACGAGACGCTGCTCGCCGCCGCGCAGCAGGCGGCGGACGCCCTCGCCAATCTCAAGCGCTTCAGGAGCGAATACGACTCCCAGTCGCGCTTCATCAAGGCGCGCAAGGCGGAGCTGGAGCTTGCCCGCATCCGCCTGCGCGACGGCCTGCGCGACCGGCGCGAGGTCGTGCAGGAATATGCCGACCTGCTCGACGCGATCTTCATCCAGCGCGGTCTCGAAGGCGACCGGCTCGTCGCCGCCGTGGATCTTTTTCAGGCGCTCGGCGGCGGCTATGACGCCGGCCCGGCCGCCGACGAACCCAGGCCCGCGCCGGAAAGCGACCCGATCACGCCGGTGGTCGACGCCGTCCAGGCGCTTGGAGGAGGCTGATTTGAGCAGTCAGGCAGACGCGCCGAAAGCGCCCGCTTCCCCGGTCTCCCGTAAAGGCGTTCGCGCCAGACGGAACTTCCTGCTCAGGCTTCTCGCGGTCGGCGTCGGCGTTGGCGCGCTGGCGGCGGCCTTCCGCTATTTCGCCTATGACCGCGACTGGGTGACGACGGACAACGCCTTCGTCACCGGCAATGTCATTCCCGTGCAGGCCGACGCGACTGGCGTCGTCGCGCAGGTGCTCGCCGAAGAAACGCAGCTCGTGAGGAAAGGCGACATTCTCCTGCGCCTCGACGCGCAGCGCGCCCGCGCGGCGCTCGGCCAGGCGGAAGCCGAGCTCGGCCGCGCCGTGCGCAATGTCGGCGCGCTCTTCGCCAATCGTCGTCAGGCCTGCCAGAAAGTGACGGCGCGCGCCGCCATTCGCGAGCGCACGCGCCACGATCTCGCGCGCTATCGTCAGGCCGCGACGAGCGGCGCCGCCTCGCGGCAATTGCTGCAAAACACCGAGGATACGCTGGCTGCGCAGGAGGCCGATCTACGGGAGGCGCGCGCGGAGCTTGCCGCGATCGAATCGCGCGTTTCGGGCGTGACGCCGACGAACCATCCCGACATCGAATTCGCCAGAGCGCGCTTCAACGACGCCTATATCGAATTTCTGCGCCAGAACATCCGCGCCCCGGCGACAGGCTATGTCGCCAAGCGCCGCGCCCAGGTGGGCCAGCGCGTGCGGCCGGGCGATCCTATACTGAACATCGTGCCGCTCGATCACCTCTGGGTCGAGGCCAATCTCTGGGAGAACCGCATGGCGCGGATTCGCCCCGGCCAGCCGGCGGTGATCAAGGTCGATCTCTACGGATCGAGCGCGACTTACCGCGGCGTGGTCGAGGGCCTCGTTCCCGGCTCCGGCAGCGTCTTCGCGACGCTGCCGCCGGACAACGCCACCGGCAATTTCATCCGCATCGTGCAGCGCGTGCCGGTGCGCATCGCGATCGATCCCGAAGAATTGAAGCAGACGCCGTTGCGGCCGGGCCTGTCGACCGTCACCTCGATCAATGTCGGCGCTGACGCCAAGCCGACGAACGAGTCCATCGTGACGACGTCGGCGGGCGAATATTCGACGGAGGTCTTCGACGCGGACCTCGCCGAAGCGCGCGCGGGGGCCGAGAAGGTGGTGCGGGAGAATCTCGCGCCCGGCGCGGACGCGGGCGGCGGGAGCTGCGCGGCGCCGGATTGAGCCGGCGCCTTTCGGCGGCGCTGAATGCGATCGTCGCGTTGACCGACGGCGCGGGCCGCTGTTAGCTTTGCTTTCATCGGCGGCCTGAGGAAAATCCCATGAAATGCTTATATATCGCAATGCTCGCCTTGGCGGCGGCGACGGGCGCGGCGCAGGCTAATTACGGCTATTGCTTCACCCCCGGCCTGATGGGCGGCACGAAAGTCATCGTGCATGATCATGTGCATGAGGCCGATTTCTGGGACGGCGCGACGGTTTCCGCCTATCGCAAGCTCCTCGAAGACTCGCGCCGCTTCCGCTTCGGCGCGCTCACCTGCCCGGGCTTCGACACGGAAGCCGAGGCCAATGACAGCCTCGCGAAACTGCGCCAGACCTTCCTCGAAAACGGCTACGCGGATTTCCCCTACCCGATCCGGCATACGGAGTGACGCGGCTTGATCGCTTCGCGAAAATGCTCCTGCCGTCATTGCGAGCCGAAGGCGAAGCAGCAGCTATCGCGGCGCTGGATTGCTTCGTCGCATTTCTCAAAGTCGGGTATACCCGACTTCGCCATATGCTCCTCGCAATGACGGCCGCACGATGAGCTGGGTTCAAACGGAATTGGTATGGCGCGTCCTTGCGCGCCTGAATAAACAAAACGCGGCCCTGAAAGGCCGCGTCTGATCGTTGCCGCGCTTTAAGCGAATTCCATGATCACCGCATCGACGGCGAGGCTGTCGCCGGGCTTGGCGAGGATTTTCTTGACGGTCACGTCGCGCTCGGCGCGCAGCACGTTCTCCATCTTCATGGCCTCGACCATGCAGAGCGCCTCTCCGGCCTTCACCTCCTGGCCTTCCGTCACGTCCACGGTCTTCACCAGGCCGGGCATGGGGCAGAGCAGATGCTTGGAAGCGCCGGCGTCCTTCTTCTTGGGCATGAAGGCGACGAGCTCGGCCTCGCGCTGCGTATAGACGCGCGCCTGCACGCTCACGCCCTGATGCGCGAGCTCATAGCCGTTGAGGATCGGGCGCGCCTGCACATAGATCGCGCGGCCGTCGACGTCGCCCTTGAAGACCGGTTCGCCCGGACGCCAATGCGACGAGACGCGATGGGCGCGGTTGTCGCCTTCCGCAAAGCGCACGACGAGCGCCTCGCCCTGCTCCTCGATCGCGACGTCATAGCGCGAATCGCCCAGCATGCAGACGCGCTCACGGGCGAACTCCACCGGACGGCCATTCATCAGCTGACCGGAGATCAGGCGCTTGCGGGAGTTGCCGATATAATCCATCAGCGTCGCGACGGCGGCGAGGGTCAAAGCGAGATCGCCCTTCGGTTCCGGCGCCGTGAAGCCTTCCGGGAATTCCTCGGCGATAAAGCCGGTCGACAGCCCGCCGGAGCGCCAGCGCTCCATCTGCATCAGCGTCGACAGGAAGGGAATGTTGTGGCGAATGCCCTCGATCACGAAACGATCGAGCGCATCGGCCTGCGCTACGACAGCGCCGAGACGGTCCGGCGCATGGGTGACGAGCTTGGCGATCATCGGATCGTAATGGATCGAGATCTCGCGGCCCTCGGTGACGCCCGTGTCGTTGCGCACGGTGACGCCGTTTTCCTTCTTCTCCTCGGGCGGGCGGTATTTCACCAGGCGGCCGATCGAGGGCAGGAAATTTCGGGTCGGGTCCTCGGCGTAGATGCGGCTCTCGACCGCCCAGCCATTGATCTTCACCTGCGACTGCGTGAGCTGCAGCGGCTCGCCGGCGGCGACGCGGATCATCTGCTCGACAAGGTCGACGCCCGTGATGAGCTCGGTGACGGGATGCTCCACCTGAAGGCGGGTGTTCATCTCGAGGAAGTAGAAGCTTCTGTCCTGGCCCGCGACGAACTCCACCGTTCCGGCCGAGTCGTAATCCACCGCCTTGGCGAGCGCGACGGCCTGCGCGCCCATTTCGGCGCGGGTCGCCTCGTCGAGCAGCGGCGACGGCGCCTCCTCGATCACCTTCTGGTTGCGGCGCTGAATCGAGCATTCGCGCTCGTTGAGGTGAATGACGTTGCCGTGCTTGTCGCCGAGCACCTGGATTTCGATGTGGCGCGGATTCTGGATGAACTTCTCGATGAAGACGCGGTCGTCGCCGAAAGACGACGCCGCCTCCGAACGGGCGCGCGTAAAACCTTCCGCGACTTCGTCGGCCTTGTAGGCGATGCGCATGCCCTTGCCGCCGCCGCCGGCAGACGCCTTCAGCATGACCGGATAGCCGATGTCGTCCGCGATCCTGATCGCCTCTTCCGGCGTCTCGATCACGCCGAGATAGCCCGGCACGACATTGACCTTGGCGGCGGAAGCAAATTTCTTCGACTCGATCTTGTCGCCCATCGCCTCGATGGCGCGCGGATTCGGGCCGATGAAGACAATGCCCGCCTCCTTCAGCGCCTTCGCGAAAGCCGCGCGCTCGGAAAGGAAGCCGTAGCCCGGATGCACGGCCTCCGCGCCCGTCTCCTTGCAGGCTGAGATGATCTTGTCGATGAGCAGATAGGACTGCGCGGCGGGCGGCGGACCGAGATGGATCGCCTCGTCCGCCATCTCCACATGCAGCGCGTCGGCGTCGGCGTCCGAATAGACGGCGACCGTGGCCACGCCCATCTTCTTCGCCGTCTTGATGATGCGGCAGGCGATTTCGCCACGGTTGGCGATCAAAATCTTGCGAAACATGCGCGCCCTAAGCCCTCGTCTCTCACCTTGCCGCCCGCTCTTTTTCCCCGAAGGGGTGGCGGGGGCGGTTATTATATTGCCGCATTCTCACGCGGCCGCCGCCCCCTCTACCCGCGAGCGGTGAGGGAATGTCCGCCGCGCGTCCCTCTCTCGCTCAACGAGAGGGGATGACTACTTCGCGTCGCCCTCGTCGTCGGCGCGCTTCTCCTGCACGTTGTCGATGATGCCGAAGTTCTTTGCTTCTTCCGCCGACATGAAGTGATCGCGGTCGAGCGTGCGCTCGATCGTGTCGTAATCCTTGCCCGTGTGCCGGACATAGATGTCGTTCAGGCGCTTCTTGACCTTCAGAATGTCTTCCGCGTGGCGCTGAATGTCCGAGGCCTGACCCTGGAAGCCGCCGGAGGGCTGATGGAGCATGACGCGGGCGTTGGGCAGCGCGTAGCGCAGGCCCGCCTCGCCCGCGCAGAGTAGAAGCGAGCCCATCGACGCGGCCTGCCCGACGCAAAGCGTCGAGACCTTCGGTTTGATGAACTGCATCGTGTCGTAGATCGCGAGTCCCGCCGTCACCACGCCGCCCGGCGAGTTGATGTAGAGGGAGATTTCCTTTTTCGGATTTTCCGATTCGAGGAAGAGGAGCTGCGCGATGATGACCGAGGCCATATGGTCTTCAACCGGCCCGGTCAGAAAGATGATCCGCTCGCGCAAGAGGCGCGAATAAATGTCGAAGCCGCGCTCGCCGCGCGACGTGTTCTCGATCACCTGCGGAATGAGATACTGGTTGTAGACCTCTATCGGATCATGCATCGCATCGCCTTCCCGGCGCGCTCTCCTTGAGGAGAACGCGCGAATTGGACCGGCCGCGAGGCAATGTCCCAAGCTTGCCTCGCGACCGTCTCATGTGGTCTCGCCGACAGAGGGAGCCCCCGCCGGAAATTCTGGTCCCCTCATATGCCGGAGCGCGTCGGGACGCAAATGAAGCTTACGCTTCCGGGGCGGGCGTCTCTCAGGCAAGCCGGGCGCCAAACGCCTCCGCTACAAGGGAGGTCGGCGGGCCAAAGGCGGCCCAGCGCCGCCGGGCCGCTTTCCGCAAAAGGGAGCGGACTCGCTCACGCCCGGCGTTCAGAGGATTGCGCGGCCACTCTTACGCCTCTTCCTCCTCCTTGAAGAGTTCGTCCCTGGTCACGGTCTTGTCCGTGATCTTGATCAGTTTCGAGATATGATCGACGACGCGCTCTTCATAGATCGGCGCGCGCAACTGGGCGAGCGCCTGCTCGTTATTGCGGTAGAAATCCCAGACCTGCTTTTCCTGACCCGGGAACATGCGGGCGCGCTCGATCAGCGCGTCGGTCAAGTCCTTGTCCTCGACCTTCACGCCGGCGCTCTGGCCGATTTCAGCGAGAACGAGGCCAAGGCGCACGCGGCGCTCGGCGATCTTGCGGAACTCCGAGCGGGTCTCGTCCTCGGTCTTGCCCTCTTCGGCGACCGGCTGGCCCGTGCGGCGGCTCTCGGCTTCGTGCTGGCCCCAGATGTTATTGAACTCCTGCTCGACGAGCGTTTCCGGCAACTCGAAGGAGTAGCGGCTGTCGAGCGCGTCGAGCAGCGCGCGCTTCAGCTTGTCGCGCGAGGCCTTGTGGAAGTCGGCCTCGAGATTGCCCTTCACCGCCTCCTTCATGGCGTCGAAATTCTCGAAGCCATATTTCTTGGCGAGCTCCTCGCCGATCTCGATCGGCTTCGGCGCGGCGACGGCCTTCACGGTCACGTCGAACTCGGCTTCCTTGCCGGCGAGATGCTTGGCCGAATAATCCTCCGGGAACGTGACCTTGACCAGGCGCTGCTCACCCGCGCCAGCGCCGACGAGCTGCTCCTCGAAGCCGGGGATGAAAGCGCCGGAGCCGAGCACGATGTCGATGTCGCCGCCCGCGCCGCCCTCGAAAGGCGCGCCGTCGAGCTTGCCGGTGAAGTCGATCGTCAGCCTGTCGCCCGATTCGGCCTTCGCCCCTTCCTCGCGCGCCTCGAATTCCTGGATACGGTCGGCAAGGTTCTTCAGCGCCGTATTAATGTCCTCATCGGAAACCTCGGCGACCGGACGTTCGAGGGCGATGTCGTCAAAGGAGCCGACTTCGAACCGCGGCAGCGTCTCGAAAGTGACGGTGAAAGCGAGATCGCCCTCGGCCTGGAGCGCGCGCTCGACTTCCTCCTGCCCGCCGGGAAATTCGAGCTTCGGCTCGACGGCGATTCGCAACTGGTTGTCCTCGACGATCTTGCGGTTCGCTTCGTTCACCGCCTCCTGCAGCACATCGCCCATGATGCTCTTGCCATAGAGCTTCTTGAGATGGGCGATCGGCGCCTTGCCGGGGCGGAAACCCTTGATCTGGGCCTTGGCCTGCACCTCGGCGAGTTGGGCGCCGAGCTTGGCGGCGAGGTCGGCCGCGGGCAGCACGACCTTGAATTCCTGCTTCAAACCCTGCGAGGAGGTTTGCGTCACTTGCATGTCGATCGCCTTCTACAATTTCACAGCCGCTCGCGCGCGCGCCGGCGGCTTTTGCGATAATTCCCGCGAAACTGCGGCATTTGGTGCGGGCGGAGGGAGTCGAACCCCCACGACTTTCGTCACCGGAACCTAAATCCGGCGCGTCTACCAGTTCCGCCACGCCCGCGAGAGCGGCCCCATACGGACCCGCCGCGAAACCTAAATCACGTTTTCCGCGATCGGGCAGAATCGCCCGATCGCGGAAAACGTGATCGATTCTATAGTTTAGAGCGCGTGTCCTGCGAAAAGCCGGTTCATGCTTTTCGCCGCGCGCCCTGGAGCCCGCGAGCGCGGGCGCCGCTCTATAGCATGGCCGGCGCGGGATGCTCGAAAAAAATACGGGCGTGCGACAGCCGGCGTCCCTGGGGCGAGTGGATAAAATCCTGCCCGGAGACGCCTCCATGATCCGAGAAGAAACCCGGCATGTTGCCCCGCGCCCTTCCCTGCGCCATAGGACAAGCCTACGCCCGCCGCCGAAGGACTGACGCCGATGCCCTCGCTCTCCCGCCGCGCCTTTCTGACCGGCGTCGCCGCCAGCGTGGTCCCGCCGCCCGCGAGAGGCGCGTCGCCCGTGGAGCCGCGGCTCATCGAAGCGCGGCCCGGCAAGGCGAATATCGCGGCCGGAGAGACCGACATTCTCGGCTTCGACGGCGTCACGCCCGGCCCCCTGCTGCGCTACAAGCAGGGGCAGGAGCTTTTCGTCCGCTTCGCCAACAAGCTCGATCGGCCCGCTTCGATTCACTGGCACGGGCTGCGCGGCGAGAACGCCATGGACGGCGTCGCGCCGCTGACGCAGGCGCCCGTTCCGCCCGGCGGGTCCTTCGATTATCGCCGCAAGCTGACGGAGCCCGGCCTGTTCTGCTATCGCCCCAGCGTCTACGGCGGAACGCCGGAGCTGATGGGCCGCGGGCTCAAGGGCCTGCTGATCGTCGACGAGCCCGAGCCCCCGCCGGTCGACCACGAGCTCCTCCTCGTCCTCGACGACTGGCGGCTCGATCCGCAGGGCAAGATCGAAGGCGCCTTCGGCGACCCGGAGGCGGCGCGCGGCGCCGGACGCATCGGCTCCCTCCTCGCGGTCAACGGCAAGGCGGCGCCGGCGACCCGCGAATTCGAGGCCAATTCCCGCGTCAGGCTGCGGCTCGCCAATCTGGCCAACGCCCGGATCATGATTTTGACCTTCGACGGCGTGCAGCCTTTCGTCGTCGCCATCGACAGCCAGCCCTGCGAGGCCTTCGAGCCCGTCCGCAAAAGCATCCCCGTCGCGCCTGGCGCGCGGTTCGAGCTGATCTTCGACATGCCGGCGACGGAGGGCGCCAAGGCGCGCGTTTTCCTGCGCGGCGCCGATGGCGAGCGCGACGTTCTCGTCGCGACCGCGAAAGGAGCGAAGCGGGAGAAGCGCGGCCTGATCTATTCGCCGCCCCAAAATCCGGCGCTCCCGTCCGAAATCAAGCTCAACAACGCCAAAAAGATCGACCTCGTCATCGCGCCGGGCGGCTCGGAATGGACGATCAACGGCGCCGTGACGAGAGGCTATGACGGTCCGCCGCTCTTCAAGGTCAGGCAGGGGACGCCGGTCACGCTTGGCTACGTCAACAAGGCGACGGTTCCGCTGGCGATGCATGTCCATGGCCACGCCATGCGCCTGCTGCATGATCTGGACGATGGCTGGGAGCCCTATTGGCGCAACGGCGTGATCGTTCCCGCCGGCAAGACGAAACATGTCTCCTTCATTGCCGATAGTCCCGGCAAGTGGGCGATTCATGACGACATTTTGGAGCACGAGGCGGCCGGCCTCGCGACCTGGTTCGAAACGCTCTGATTTCGCGCCACATCTTTCTGAAAAGAAAGAGAATTCTGCATCCTATTGAAATAAAATAGGGATTTTTCCTTTTTTTTCAGATTTGCGCCCGATAATCGGCGACGGGCTAAAATACAACCTAAAATTGTCACTTGCGGGATCTAGCTGAACGCGTTTGCGCTCGCCGCGCGCCGGACGGATGCATGAACTCTCCCTTCGCTCAAGGACCGGATTTTTCGGGCGGGCGTCTCTTCGCCGCCGGCGCGGCGACGCGGCGCGCTCGCCGCCCAAAGGCGTTTGAGAGACATCGATGACGGAAATTGTCTTCCGCGGCCCCAAGGATCCTAAGGAGTTTCCCAATTGGCGATTCGAGACGCTCGACATCGAGCATCATCCCGACACCGCCTCGATCTGGATGAACTACCGGGAAGACGCGCCGCAATGCTACACGCTCTCCATGCTAGTCGAGCTGCTTCAGTTGCGCGACTCGCTGCGGGCGCTTTGCGAGTCGGGACGCACGAAGGAATTCCCCTTTCGCTATCTCGTCATGGCGGCCAAACGGCCCGGCGTGTTTTCTCTCGGCGGCGATCTTGCTACCTTTGCGGCCGCGATTCGCCGGCAGGATCTCGCCACGCTCGTCACTTACGCCCACGCTTGCGTCGACCTCGTCTATAGCTATTCGCAGAGCCTGGATTTGCCGATCGTCACGCTCTGCGCGGTCCATGGCCAATGCCTGGGCGGCGCGCTCGAAGCGGCGCTGGCCTTCGACTTCATCATCGCCGAGGAAAATGCGGTTTTCGGTCTCCCCGAGGTCGCCTTCAACACTTTCCCCGGCATGGGCGCCGTCACGATGCTCACGCGCAGGGTCGGGCCCGCGCTAACTCAGCAGATCATCATGAGCGGACAGACCTATACGGGCCGGGAAATGTTCGAGCTCGAAGTGATCGACCAGGTGACGCCGCAGGGCGGCGCGCGCGCCGCCGCCATCGAATGGATGCGCGAGACGGGCGACCAGAAATGGCGCCGCCGCCGCGCCATCGCCGAAGCGCGACGGCGCAGCCATCCGATCACGCATGACGAGCTCATT
>Ga0123399_1068477_pt1 | contig 18618 bp, 17 predicted proteins | sample T5LHNH4metaT_FD_89927 | JGI IMG/M metagenome (GOLD analysis project Ga0123399, IMG submission 89927) | Methane-oxidizing artificial microbial communities from Washington, USA to study methane cycling - T5-LHNH4 metaT (Metagenome... | ecosystem: Engineered > Modeled > Simulated communities... | reverse complement strand
CCGTGCAAAAAGTATCGGTATCCAACGCAAGCGAAGTGTTCTTCAATGACACGGCATTGCCGGATGAGATCAGCATGCAAGTCGGGAATCCATGGAATGGATGGAATCAAGGAGATGGGTGCTGGTATGAAAGTTACACACTGACAATAAATGTTGTCGACGCCACGCGATTGATTAGCGCAAAATTGACCCAGGTGATAGGCGACGGCGGCGCACAAGTTATTATTGACGGCACTGTCATTTGGAACTTGGCCGGCGGCGGTTGTTTAGATATTGACCCCTGGTCGTTTTCCCCAAACATTGATATTTTGCCGTACCTAACACCTGGGCAGCATACTATTACATTTACGATCTTTTCTGATGACGATTCAACGCCTGACGGTGGCTCTTATTTTACTATTAAGAAAAAACCGGATTTTGAAGAAAGCTTTATTGATTATCCGGCTGGTTGTCGTGCCCGCCTCTTTGCCAACGGGCCGCCAACCGGTACGACGCCGTCCTTTATTTCAAGTGGTTCGTTAAATGATCAAGCCTCAACAGATTGGTGGAAGTGTACGGATGCGGCCAATTCAAGAACATTTGGTTCTATAACGATTACGCCAGATCCATACGCGCAATATTTGCAACCGATCTTGCCAGATCCGCCGGTGTCACCGCCGGCGCCCATTTGTTATGCTGCAGAAACTCGTGTCCCAGGGCATATTACGTTACCGTGCTTTACCGACAAGGACGGTTACCAGGTTTGTCCTCAGTACGATTACAATCTGGACGAACACACAAATTGCGATGAATTAACCTCAAATCCACAGTGCGGGTACGTTGGGGAAACCTGTGCGGCTGGCGCCGTGAGCCCGGTAACCGGGGTTTGCCAGGAATTTATTGTTACCTATGACTGCGGCACCGATCGTGCGGCAAGTTGCGATCAGGTAAACGATGGTGAAAAAACCATCTGCGATAGCGGTATTCGTTGCATGGGAGGGGAATGCATCGATCAAAAAATCGAGTCGAACAAGGATTTTATTCGGGCGGCCACCGCATTACAAACGCTCAATCAGGCACAACAAAGCAACGGTTGCGATCCGTCTACTGGCGATTGCGCTTTGTTTGCCGGCGAACCCATGGAATGTCAAATGGCCGATTTATCCATCTTGGGGCAGGTCGATTGCTGCAACATGCCGATCCAAGGCAGTTGGATCGATTACATGTGGTTGGCTACCAATACCTGGGAGCTGGCTGATACCTCTGTTGAAGCCTATTCCATCGCACAAAACGGAGCTGTGCTTACGGATATGGTTGGCGCATGGAATATGGTATCTAGCGGTTCCGCACTTCAGGCGCCTATTGGCGTTATCACGGATACCTGGAGCGCCGTCACTGAGCCGTTTACATCCATGTATGATTCTGTCGCATCGATGCTTGGCGAGGAAATTGGCACAAATTTAGGCATAGAAGCTGCAAAACAACAGGTTGTGCAGTGGATGGGGGAATGGGTTGCGTCTATATTTGGAGAAACCGCAGCATCAACATTGTTGGCAGCCACAACAACTACTGCGGGGACAGTTACGACAACCACGTATTCAATGGCCGGATCAATGCTGTCTTCAATTATCACAGTGGTCGGTATTATTTATGCGATTTATCAGATCGCAAAAATGGTTGTGCAGCTGATTTTTGCCTGCACTGAGGAAGAAGTTAAACTAAACATGCTCAAGCAGCAACGGTTATGCACCTCGGCTGGCGAAATTGGCAACTACTGCTCATCTGAAACACTCTTTGGTTGCGTTGCCAGAAAAGAAGCGTATTGCTGTTTTAGCAGTCCATTTTCCAGGATATTTCAACAACAAGCGAGGCCACAACTGGGCATAACGTTCGGCGACCCTAAAGCGCCGACATGCGAAGGGCTTCCTATTAATAAAATATCCCAGTTGGATTTTGACAAAATGGATTTCAGTGAATGGATCGATATGATGAAAATTTCAAATCAATTGCCCGTCGACAGCCTGACAGCCGACTCAATGTACGATAAAGCCAACGTCACCAAAGGCAAACTGCCTAACACTCAAAATACTAACACTCAAGATCGTTTAAATACTCAAACTCAAGGCAGTGATATTGATTCTATCAGGCAGCATTTCTTGGACAATCTTTAAAATTGATCAAAGTTTAGCCATTTTGTTTAAACACAGGTTGACTCAATGATTGCTGTGCGGATGTGCATTACGGGTCATAGCCCGTCCGAGATTGAGTCCACCGTGAGGCAGTGCGCACCCGCTATCAGAACACCGGAACAGGCGGAAAAGCATCACAACTGGGATGACTACGCGTAACGTACCGCCCGGTATGCTTTCAGCGTCAAAGCCGAGCGCGACGTTGAACCCCTTGGAAAGTACCGGCAGCAATGGGAGGCACTGGAAGGGGTGCGAGATTGAGATCGAAAACGTCATGGAGGATAACGATAGAAATACGGGTTTCAATTGGTAATTGAAACAAAGAAAGGCGGCTCACTACACCGTGAAGCGCATAGAGAAAATGATTGGTCAGTTCTTGGTCAATTTAACGTCTTCCCAGATAAGGCGGGCGTTCAGAAGGAAATATGACAAATTGAATACAGGGTTATCCACAGAAAATGTGGATAACCCGCAGGCAAATTTTAAGTTGAGTCGGTGTCTGTCAAATGGTGATTTTGCTTGGCCATTTTGTTGAGTAAGTGGGGTTATGTTAAATTGGGGGTGATACAGCTTTAGGCAGTTAGTTGCGCAAAGTGTGAGATGGATATTTCGTAAAAATCCGGAATAAGGCCGATCTTTTATCAACATAAATCCAGAACAGGGCGTTTACTATGCACGAAATTAGAACCGAAATTGAAATAGCCGCAACACCGGAACGGGTCTGGTCGATACTCATTGACTTCATCGCGTATCTTCGTGGAATCCGTTTATTCGTTCCATAAAAGGCGTGGTCAAGACGGGTGAACGCTTGACGGTCTTCATTCAACTGACTGGTGGCAAAGGCATGACGTTTCGCTCTACCGTATTTGTCGCGCTACCGAATCAGGAATCACGTTGGCTCGGGCATTTCCTGCTGCCTGGAATCTTTGATGGCGAGCATTATTTCCAAATTGAGGCTATCTCGCCGGGTCGAGTGCGATTTATTCATGGCGAAAAGTTTTCTGGTATTTTGGTCGCGCTTGCCAAGTCTAAGCTTGAGGGTGAAACAAAATCAGGACTTATCGCGATGAATCAGGCATTAAAGATTCAAGCGGAAGCGACGTAAGTGACAGCAAGTTAAAGGTCTTCACAAATTTGGTTGTTACGTGATAAGGAAAAAACATGAAGGGTAGTTGTTTATGTGGGGCAATTGAGTATGAAATCGACAGCATTGATATGCCTGTCGCTCACTGCCATTGCCGAACTTGCCAAAAAGCGCATGCGGCTGCGTTTGCCTCGACTGCTGGCGTAATGCGTGAGCACTTTCGCTGGCTGAAAGGCGAAGAAAAACTTTCATTTTTCGAGTCATCTCCAGGAAAGTTGCGCTATTTCTGCTCTGGATGCGGTTCACATCTGGTGGCCGAGCGAGTGAGTCAGCCTCATGTTATTGTCCGGGTGGCAACGCTGGATGAAAACCCAAATGTGACACCTCAAGCTCATATCTGGGCGTCGCAAGATGTTCCGTGGCTTGAATATGAAAATATTCCTTGGTATTCGAAATGGCAGCCGGGGCGATAATGAAAGCATACCTTGACAGTAGCGAGTATATCGACTGGAAGCATCCATTGGTGGCTTTCAAGGCAGCAGAGCTTGCTGAGGGTTGTCTTACCGATGAAACTGTAGCGAAACGTTGCTTTGAGTTCGTCTGCGATGCCATTAAGCACAGCTGGGATTACCGGATGAATCCCGTTACCTGTAAAGCTTCTGAGGTATTAATCCACGGCACAGGATACTGTTATGCAAAAAACCATCTGTTGGCCGCGCTCTTAAGAGCCAATTCCATTCCAGCGGGGCTTTGTTACCAGCGACTGACGGTTGCAACCGATGGCCCGCCTTACTGCCTTCATGGATTGAATGCAGTTTATCTAAAGCAACATGGCTGGTATCGTATTGACGCCCGAGGCAATAAGCCTGGCGTGGCTGCTGAGTTTAGCCCGCCTACAGAAAAGCTGGCTTTTCCCATAATTGATGCGATGGAAAGAGACTTCCAGGAAATCTGGGCTGAACCACTGCCACTGGTGGTGCAGGCATTGACCGAAAACAAGACAGTAGCGTAGGTCTTTGAGAATTTGCTGGACATTGAAGTTATAAATATTCACCCAATATGACTTTGCCTTTTTATTACGCACCTATTACATTGAGCCTTAAGGATTACTCGTGGAAAACACCTTTGCCGAACATTTTGCTAACGACTGGATAGATTCGTGGAACAGCCACGATTTGCAGCGCATTTTGTCATCACTACGATGACGACTTTGAAATGTCGTCGCCTAAAATTATTCAACTTGCTAATGAACCGACAGGAACTCTTCGAGGTAAAGTAGCGGTTGAAGTCTATTGGGCTAAAGCTCTCCAGCTTACTCCTGACTTACACTTCAAATTGATAACGATACTTGTTGGGGTAAACAGCATCACTCTCTACTACCAAGGTGCGCAAGGCCGTCTGGCGGCCGAAGTTTTTCATTTTAACCAAGAGCAAAAAGTGACCAAAGCATTTGCCCACTATTCATCACTTACGGAATCATCATGATAAAAATCAGCATCCTGTACTCCAATAATAAAGGCTCCCGGTTCGATATGAGCTATTACATTGACACGCACATGCCTATGTCCATTGGACTTTTGAGTGCCCATTCCGGATTCAAAGGCGTTTCAGTCGAGCGCGGACTCGGCGGCGCAATGCCAGGAACGGATGCCGCATATGTTGCCATGTGTCACTTTCTTTTTAATTCGGCTGAAGATTTCATGGCCGCTTTCACGCTGCACGCAGCCGAACTCCAAGGTGATATGCCCAATTACACCGACATAGTGCCGATTATTCAAGTTAGCGAAGTTCTGATTTCTCAGTAGCCATAAAGTATACCCATGTACATACCGCCACAGTTTGAACAGCACAATATTGAGGTCATGCACGAGCTGATTCGTACCCGATCGCTTGCAACGCTGGTAACAATTGGTTCAGACGGTCTAAACGCCAATCACATTCCGCTGCATCTTTCGGCGACACCCGAACCATTTGGCGTTTTACGAGGTCACGTTGCTCGTTCAAATCCAATCTGGTGCGATCTGGCACCGGATATCGAGGTGTTGGCTATATTCCACGGCCCGGACGCTTACATTAGTCCGTCTTGGTATGCAACCAAGCAGGAGGCAGGAAAGGTTGTTCCCACCTGGAATTACACTGTTGTTCATGCCTACGGTTCTTTGCGCATCATCGATGATGCTGTTTGGGTGCGTGCTCAGCTTGAGGCTCTGACAAACCATAACGAAGCCGTTTTTCCTGAGCCGTGGGCGGTGTCGGATGCTCCAGATGACTTTACCGAAAAGCTGATTGAGGCTGTTATAGGCATTGAAATGGTTATCACCCGGCTATCCGGCAAGTGGAAAGTAAGTCAAAACCAACCGCCACAAAACCAGAATAGTGTTATACAAGGGCTGAATGCCAGCGGACAAAGCGAGGCGGTCACAATGGCTGCACTGGTCGATTCCGGGGTAAAAAATGTACGCTGACATACGCTCAATCGAAATTTAAACATCATTCACCATTCGATTAACAGCAGCTTAGCTCACCTTATTACACAAAAAAATCATGAAACCCATATCAAATACTGCTTTTTATTGCTGCGGAGTTCGCATGCAAGACGCCGAAAACGAGAAATCTGTATGCTAGGTGTCATTTTCAGGAATTATTGCAGCATTTCAGAAATAGTTGCGACAAACCGGTGACTTTGGAGGCTCGGTTACATCTAGAATGGTATCCTCGCTTTACTTGGATGCCATTTTTGTTTGAGTAGTACATTATGCCTAATACCGTTTAATTACAAACTCAAGCCAATTTTAAGGAAATTAGACTTAAGGACAACCTGGAGTGATGAAAAAGCTGGCGGGGACGTGTCCTGGTAAAGCCGCTACATTCAATCATGTGCCTGCAAGTAGTGAGCAGGCGGCCTGCGAGGCTGCTGTGTTAAATGCTTTGCATAAGGCTGGAGTAATATGAGTTTATAGATTTTATTTGGTTATTGTTTTGTTGCTATGGAGAGGCATTGTAAATGTGCAAAAATGTTAAATCGTCAACCCATTTTTGGGGCTTGCTTGGACTCGGATGTCCAAAACAAACTCCCCGAAAATGGATTTTTTGCCAAGACCGTCAGCTCTTTGTAGACAATTCTATGGTGAATTGCGGTCTTGCTTAAATTTATGTTGTAACCCAAAATAGCTAAATGGTTTTAGTAAAAAATACACTATTATTTTGGAGAATATGTGGTTCAGCTTATTGAGGGCGTGTTAAGTCAGGGGCAACGTGAAAGTCTTGAGATAGAAGATTTCATTTTTCATATTATTGATCCCGATGCCGATGCCGATGAAGATAAGCGGGTGATTTTTCTTGATGAGGTGAATTTGCATGCCAAACAGCGTGAATTTTTTCTAGCCAGATTAAAAGAAATAGCTGAAGGCACACAGTATAAGTTTCTGGAAGATGCCGTCCACCTCAAAGAACCATGTGTTGAAATTGTAAGTCGGTCAGATCGATTTATAGAATTATCTAGGCACATAACACAGGATTTTTCTGGACGGCATAAAGGCCAGATGTCGCCAGGAGTGTTTGTCATTGCCACTGTTAAATATCTTGTGGCTGCAGGCAATTGGCAGAAATTAGTTTTTCTAGTCAAAATGGACAAGCGCCCATCTTTCTCGTATAGCTACAAAAATGAAAATGGCAGGCTTGTGGCTGCTATGTCTGAGATTGAAAATGCACTGAGTGAAGCAAAATCAGCAATTCAAAAAAGCGCTTTGATTGATGTATCAAATGTTTTTGCATGGGATGTATTGGCTTTTGATCAAATAAAAAAACCATTACTTGGTGATTACTATAAAGGCTTCCTGGGTGTTATAGAGCGACAAGAAGATTCATACCTAACGCGAAGCGCGCATATAACGGTTAAAAAATGGGCTCGCAAACTTACTAAAGAGCAAATGCCTGAAAATGAGGATGCTTTTGGTTACAGTGGTAGAGCATTTAATTATCTCGTCGATCATGATGCATTTGATACAGATGAGTTTATTAATGCTGTAGTAAGAGACGACGATCCTGAGCGTAAGGCGATTCTGAAAAATCAGCTTAGAGAAGAACTCGCAAGCGCTGGAATTAGTGGGCAACGTTTTCGCCCTCAGCCAGGATCGATTAGCACAAAGGATAAAAAACAGGTTTATAAAACAGAAGAGGGTGTAATTATTACCTTTGAAGGGGATAAAGCGGCTGTTGGATTAACTACCGAAAACATAGGCAATAACCGTAAACGCGTTATCATCGAAACTGGAAACTTAATCATCAAATAGTCAATTATGTCTGAATTGATTGCCAAAATTCTATATCACCTTAATATATTAATAGAGGCTTCAACGCGAGTTGATGAGCAAAGCTATCGTATTACTATTGAAGGCAATTCATTAGATGCAGGCTTAATTCAAGTCTTAAAAAACATTATTCAATTATCAATAGAACTAGAATTGGAAAAACCAAATGTCCTTATTGATGGTGAAAACATTGACTTTCAAGAAGATGAAGAAGATTTTTATTTAGACCAGCCGTGGAGACTGATCTTTGCTAAAACATCTATCGCTAAACAGCTTAAAGCACGGGAAAATGAATCCACTTTTCTATTTATTTCACTTAATGGCTTTCAGAAATGGCTCAAGAATGTTGATCCGTTTGTTAAAAAATCAAATTTTGACCCTGATTTTGCAGAACCGGTAACGTTTCGAATTCAGGGGCTTAAGAATAGTTTTGGAGGGCCAATGTTGTGGGTTCTTCCAATCGGTGCTGAATCGCCAAAAATAATCCAATCAAATTTACCCGAAAGCTCTGATGTGTGTGGTTTGATTCACATCAATGCAGATAAAGCCGTCAATATTTATCCAAATGGTTTCGCTTTAACTTGGGGGAATATTGATGCGCCTGAAGCAAACCATTTACGCTATCTAAGCGCAATGGTGCTAGCAGTATGTTTGTCTCAAGAACTAAAGTATATTGACGGCGATCTTAAAATTACACTCCGGGGTGCAAAACGAATTGTTTTGTCTTTGACAGACTCTACTGAAATACCCTCATCAACTTTTTTGGGTAGCTTGGTTGACGCTGTTCGATGGGTTTATGCCGAGAAGCCTGAAACCCGTATAAAATTGTTGATGGACAGGCTTTCAGTTGATATTCAAACGGATCAAACGTTTTTGAAGGGCATGGAATGTTTTCTAAATGATGCAATCCATCAAGCTAAAGACAGTTATGATTTTGTTATTCTTGATAGGAAAGACGCGTACTATAAGGAATTACGAGAAGTAATGAAGGATATGAAGTCGCAGGCTGATTTGTTTGCGTCCAAAATAAGGGATTTAGTCGGATCATTAACGCGTGACATTTTGGGTGTTATGTTTGCAGTTGGGTTTGCCTTTTTTGGAAAATTTGACTCAAGTAAGCTTCATGAGTTACTAACATCTACTCATTTAGCATTGTTCCTCAAAGTCCTTTCAGGATATCTTGTCCTTTCTTTTATTCTGCAATTTTCAATACATTGGGCCGACGCGAGACTGTCTGAGTCAGAAAGTAAAAAATGGTTATCGGTACTTAGGAACTACACCACTACTCCCATTTGCTTAAAAAATCGTCTACCTTTAAGTTAGTGAAACAGCAAATTTTAAGGGGTAGGTATGATTCGCAGAATACGCCTTCAGCGCCTAGCGCCTCAAGACAGGAAGGCCTGGCAAAAGCAGTATTATGAGCATCAAAAGCATTGGCAACGCAGACGACTTCTGGCACTGAAAGCCATTTGGGATGGACAGAACCTGTCCGAAGTTTGCCGCGAGCAAAAGGTCCGTTGGCAGACCTTGGTCTATTGGCTCGACAGCTATTTACACGGTGGCTTTGATAAATTGCTTGAGAAAGCACCTGTGCATCGGAAGCAGCTTTTGTCTGAACAGCGGCAACGTATCGTGCGCTATATAATATTACATAAAACACCGGCCGATTATGGCATTGACAGCTATCAATGGACTGCGGATCGCATGGGTGCAGTGATTGCCCAAAAGTGGCAGATCAAGATAAGCAGTGCTCGCCTGTATCAATTGTTCGACCAATGGGAACTGTCGCTACAAAAAGCACATCGCGACTATGGCCCTACCAACGCCTGTGAACAGGCTCAATTCATCACCGACTTAAAAAAAACGGCACAACTCAGTGAAGATAGTGCATTGATTGCTTTGGATGAATTTGCTTTACAGAGTTTGCCTTACACGCATTATGCTTGGGCTAAAAAAAATACCAAGCCCAGAATACTGAGCGATGAGCGTCACCGGCAAAAACTCAACGGTTTTCTAACCGTTGATGTACAACGGGGAACCACTCGTGTTGACTTTAACGGACAAAGCACAACTGAAGAAACCGTCATGGTCGTCGTACTGACTGTGTTGGTTTACCTGCAAAAAGGATTCAGCAAGTTAACTTTATTGCTTGATAATGCCAAAATTCACGGTAAGAGAATGGAAATTAAAGCGCATGAGTTGCTTAACGAAATCGCACAGCATGTGCTGTTACCAACGTTTAGCATTAGCTTTTGGCACACGCCTAGCTATTCGCCTCACCTTAATCCGGCTGAATACCTTATTCACGAAGTGCGGAGAAATGGTTTATATAACGTGCCCTGTAAATTAACAGTACACGAAAAGGCAGAGCGCATTCGGAATCAACTTGCACAAGGTTCGCCTATGACCGATTTGCAAATGCGCAAGCTACTTGACTTCATAGCTCGCTCTAAAGTTAAACGGTTTTAGAGTAAGATGGGAGTAAGGCAGATAATGATGATTATTTCGTAAAACCTATGCTAAAAAGAAAATGGTCATTACGCATTGGATTAGTGGTGGCGGGACTTATTTATTTATTATCCTCATTTATTGTCTGGAATTTGCAATGCATAGTTCAAGTTCTGTTGCCTTGATTTTAGTAGGTAACAACTCTTAAATGTAGCACGCGTGTCCGGCCCAGAATTTGTTTTTTGGATAAAGTTAATCTAGATCAAAACGATACTGATGGACATAACTAGCCCAGGACATCACTGGAAAATCAGATTATTTGATTTATTGAAAAATCATTCAATCAATCAGCATACCATGGGCTTTCCTAGCGATTGGCAATAACGTCCCATCTGGAAAGCAACATCAATATGATTACTTTAGCCGAAAAAAACCACCAACTCGGCGTGGAAGCACACGAAGGGCAACGACCAATTTGCCGGAAATCATGAGATAGACGAAAATTAAACAACTGTGCTGTAAATATTCAGGATATGCCTCGGAATTAGAGCGTCATCCCCCCCGCGATTGTTGCACGCCGCTTGACCACTCAAGGGTAATGCTGAAGAAGGAATTATGAGCAAAAAAAAACCTGAGCGAATCTGATATTTGCGCCAAGTACATCACGCCAGCCGTCATTCAGGCTGGATGGAATGATGCACTCCAAATTCGTCGTGAAGTCTTTTTCACCAAAGGGCGCATCATCGTTCGTGGCAAGTTGGTCACGCGAGGCAAGGCCAAGCGGGCTGATTACATTCTCTATTACCAGCACTTTCCGATTGCCTTGATCGAGGCCTGGGAGAACAACTACGCCGTGGGCCACGGGATGTAGCAGGCGCTTTATGCCGCCACGCAAGTACGGCAGGGAAAATCTGGGCTGGGATGACTTTGAGTGGGGGGAATGCTTAATGGCAAGCTGTCTGCCCTGCGTTGGGTTCGAGGCTACGATTGGGATATGTTGGACACCTGAGAAAAATGACACTAACGATGAGAAATGACCAATGATTCTGACAGACAATGAGACAAGTATTGATCTGCTAAACAACGAGGCGATCGCCATAACGATCATCGACCTGCTGCGTGAGCGTCCGGATCGGCCATTGACAATCGGTGTACATGGCGACTGGGGGGCTGGAAAGTCGAGTGTTCTGGAAATGATCGAAGCGGGCTTCGTAGACGATGACAAGATTCTATGCCTCAAGTTCAACGGATGGAGATTCCAAGGTTTCGAGGACGCCAAGATAGCGCTGATCGAAGGCATCGTGACAGGGCTTATTGAGAACCGCCCGGCACTGACCAAGGCTGCCATCGTAGTTAAGAATATCTTCAATCGGATCGATTGGCTGAAGGTCGCCAAGAAGTCAGGTGGCTTGGCCATGACGGCCTTCACCGGCATACCGACAGTAGGTCAGATCGGCACCATCGTGAGTGCACTTGAGGGTGTGCTTGCTGATCCCGGACAGTTGGCGAACAAAGAAGCTCTTACTACCGCGATTGATGACGTTAAGTCGATCCTGAAGCCAGCCGAGACGAAGAATGTGCCGGAAGAGATCGAAGGCTTCCGTAAAGCCTTCGATCAGCTTCTAAAGGATGCTGACATCGAGCAGTTGGTCATTTTGATAGATGACCTTGATCGTTGTCTGCCGGACACGGCTATTGAAACACTCGAAGCCATCAGGTTGTTTGTCTTTACTGCACGCACGGCGTTCGTTGTTGCCGCAGACGAGGCAATGATAGAGTATGCAGTGCGCAAGCATTTCCCTGACTTGCCTGAAACGACAGGTCCACGCGACTATGCGAGGAATTACTTGGAAAAGCTGATCCAGGTACCGTTCCGTATTCCGGCTTTGGGTGAAACAGAGACACGCATCTACGTGACGCTACTGCTAGCCGGTGCTGAGGTCGGGGAGGACGACAGCGGCTACGTAGAACTTATCAAAGCAGCTCGGCTGAATTTGAAGCGCCCATGGGAAAGTGCGCCACTCGATGCAGCAACTGTCAAGAAAGCTCTCGGCGACAAAGCTGCAAAAGCGCATAACGCCCTTATGCTCAGTGACCAGATCGGGCCTATTCTCGCCAGTGGCGCAAAAGGAAATCCCCGGCAGATTAAGCGTTTTCTCAACACACTGCTGCTGCGAAAGAGTACTGCGGATGCTCGCGGCTTCGGCGATGAAATTAATCTGCCGGTGCTCGCTAAGCTAATGCTGGCCGAGCGCTTCCTGCCTAGCTTGTTCGAGCAGGTTGCAACTGTGGCGGTCACTCATCCGCAAGGACACTGCTTGAATTTAGCATCTTTGGAGTATGCCAGCGCATCCGATAGCAACGGTACCACAAGAACTGAAACCAAAGAGAAATCTTCCGACGATAAATCGTCGAAGGCAGTGGTAGCCGCAGAGAGCACCATTCTTTCCGAGTGGAAGGCATCACAATCGATTATGGCTTGGGCGAGCGTGCAGCCATCTCTTGCAGAGATCGATCTTCGTCCTTATCTGTTCGTTACTAAGGACAAGAAAGATTACTTTGGTCCTGCATCGGCACTCGGGCATCTCGCCAAGGTCGCAGAGAAGCTTTTCGAATCGAAGCTGTCCGTTCAAGCATTGGAGTCGGAATTGAAACTACTCGCGCAACCCGAGGCGGAAAGTCTCTTTGAGGCGGTGCGAACCAAGATCATGAGTGGCGATAATTTCGATACCCAACCCGTCGGGGTTGATGGAATGGCCGTACTGGTCAAGGCACAGCCCAGCTTGCAGGGCAAGCTGCTGGATTTCCTCGATGCACTGCCAGTTAGCCGATGTGGCCCCTGGGTCGTAGGCGGTTGGCATAGTGCGCTCAAGGATACCGATGCAATTGCCAGGTACGAAAAGTTGCTTGACGGCTGGTCTAAGCTCACGAACAATCAGATGCTAAAACTTGCGGCAGCGGCCGCGAGTAAGACTAAGAAGGGAGGTAGCTAGTGGGAACATCGACTGCATACGGTGGGCCAGGCGGAGGTACACCACTTATTCCGTCATGGCTCGAATCGGATGGCGAGGCAGGTGGGCCTGCTGGACTCACACAGCCGGACAGCCTCCCAGACAGCGCACCACCAGCACCACCAAATCGCCCCGAGATACCTGCGCCCTCAGACCCTAATCGCTTCATGGCGCCTCGAAGTAACTTCACTCGCTTTGCTCACTCCGATGGGAACGATAGAGCTAGCTTGGGGCGCGCGGTTTCAGGCTACGTATCTACATCATCAGGAGGCGCACGACAAGCAGCACAACGCATGGGCGCTTCTCGGGGAGCTGGAGCTCGACTTTTAGGGTTCCTTACGGATGTTCAGATTCGTGGTGAAAGGGAAGCTCTTCGAGCACTGAACTTAGAGGCATTGGCGGGACGTCCGATTGATGAAATATTCGTCGGTTTGGCTGACTACATCTGTCCGAATGCTGGAACCGTTGACGATGGTATCGCTAGGGAAGCGTTCGTCGAAACGATCATCGAGCTTACAACAATGGGTGTCACCGATTTGGATGCACTTACGCCTGACCAAATGCAGACGGTCTTCGAGCTGTATGCAACTCACGCTATCGAAGCGCGCTTGTGTAACGACATTGGTACCAAGCTCATCACTATGCCCGCCAATGCGCAAGTTGCACTCCGTATCCAAGAACAGTTGCGGGATTTTATTCGCAATGGCGTCAGTGATGCACTGACCGCAGCTCGCACCGAAACGCCGGTACTGACGCAGGATCGCATCCAGGCATTTGTCGATTCGGTTTATGAACGTTCCTTTGGAATTCTCAAGGCATTTGGCGACGCGGAGGCCAACCAATGAATAGACACCTCATTGTGGGCCGCTTCGGCCCCGGCGATCAGATTCCCATTCCAAGCGCTACTGACGAACAGATAACACGACTGGAGCTTGTCTCTGGTAAAAAGTCGCTCGACCATGGCATGGACGAAGCCTTGACCATCCTCAAACGCTTAGGCGTTTTTCCCTCTGAAATTGGTCTTGATCTGCTTATTGTAGCCGCACATGTTCACGCCGCCGACACGAGAATCTCGCGCGTCGAACAATCGCAAGATTCATGGACACGCGAAATCAGACTTGTGGTGCCTGTCAGCGATCCTAATCGTTGGAATAATGCAGCAGGAACCCTTAAATGTATACTCGAATTTCTGACTGGAGATCGTTGGTCAGTAGGATTTAGGTCCAGACCAGAACGATTTGTCAGTATTATTACTTCACAAACCGCGCTGCTACCATCGACATTCGACGAGGTCAGCTTATTTTCGGGTGGACTGGACAGCTTGATTGGTGCCATCGACCTTCTGGAGAACAAGCGCACACCCCTCCTAATCAGCCACGCGGGAGATAGTGCATCGAGTGATGCTCAAAACAAACTGTTCGCTAAGCTGAAAAACCATTACACCGGTTCATTGTTCGATCGACTTCGGTTACCAATGGTTTTTGCCAACGGTTTTGTGGAAGGCGTTGGCTCCGAAAACACTACCCGTGGTCGGTCATTCCTGTTCTTCGCGCTTGGCGTGTTCGCTGGCACGGGGCTTGATTCCCATTTCGTGCTACGCGTACCAGAAAACGGGCTTATCGCACTGAATGTGCCCTTGGATCCTTTGCGACTGGGCTCCAACAGCACGAGAACCACCCACCCGTTCTACATGTCCAGATGGAATGACTTGCTCGCCGAACTGGGCATCGATGGAAGAGTTGAAAATCCGTATTGGGACAAAACCAAAGGTGAGATGGTCGCATCATGCGCAAATAAAATACTACTTCGCTTGCTCGTTAACGACTCTCTTTCGTGCTCATCACCTGCATCGGGCCGATGGCAAGGGCAGCAAGGGCACGGAATTGAGCACTGTGGATACTGCCTTCCATGCTTGATCCGTCGCGCTTCGCTTGAAGCTGCTTGGGGGCCTGGCCACGATTCGACTGTCTACACCGTGCCTGATCTTCGAGCACATCCGCTGGACACGCACGAATCGATCGGCAAACAGGTTCGCTCGTTTCAGTTTGCGATCGAGCGGTTGCGCAGGCGGCCAGACTTGGCAAAATTGCTCATTCACAAACCTGGGTCGCTTACTGACGAAATCCCGCACCTCGATCAATTGGCAGACGTCTATCGACGCGGACTCGACGAGGTCGCGCAGTTAATAGACGGCGTCACCACAAAGCCGACCTGATGGAGGAAGAGTCATGATTACGCTTGAGGGCCTAGTCGATTTCCACTGCCACCTTGACCTCTATCCCGATCATCGAGCGGCAGTACAAGAGGCAGATGCGGCCGGTGTTTTCACACTTGCCGTGACGACTACTCCGAGAGCTTGGCCACGCAATCATGAATTCGCGCGAGCTACACGCCATGTGCATGCGGCACTTGGGCTTCATCCCCAACTCGTTGGGGAACATGCCAGCGAGTTGGCATTATGGGACGCACACCTTGCGGAGGCGCGATATATTGGCGAAGTTGGACTTGACGCGGGTCCGCGCTTCTATAAATCGTTTGACCTGCAGAAGCAGGTTTTCGAGCATATTTTGCGGCGCTGTGCGGAAGCGGGTAACAAGGTGATTTCCGTGCATAGTGTTCGGACGGCAAAGGCCGTGCTAGATCACATCGAGGCATATCTTCCCCCCGGGCAAGGGAAGATCGTGCTTCATTGGTTTACAGGAACTAAGGCTGAAGCCAAGCGCGCTATCGAGATGGGCTGCTATTTTTCCGTAAATGCCGCGATGTTTAACAGTGAACGTCATATTTCTATGGTTTCGGCGCTCCCGCTAGAAAGGCTGCTGACGGAAACGGATGGCCCCTTCACCCAAACGGGCGGGCGTCCATCAAAGCCATCCGATGTACTGGTTGTCGTTGAGGCCATAGGTCGTTTGCACAGTTTATCATCCCTTGAAGTGATAACGAATATAAAGGCTAACCTGCGTGGGTTGCTTGAATTCACGTAGTAAAGGGTTGAAAGCTGACTTTGCACTCATTCAATAAATCTGTCCGAATAGGCACAGGCATCAAATCCCAATCTGGTAATGCCTCCCACGCTGGCACGACTGCGGCATGGGTATTTTGTCTAAAAAACGAAAGGTTTTTAGACAAAACGCGAAGTCCATAAAATCAATGGCCTGCGTGTCTAAAAATTTTGTCTAACATGAGCGCATGAAATATGGTTTGAGTTCACCGACCGCCCGTAGGTATTCAGGTGCAACGATGGGTTAGGTCAGACGCCTAACGTTCGGTATGTGCAATTTGGATTCGGTCAATGTAGAAGCCGTTCCGACATTGAATGACGCCGAGTTGTTGCGCTCTCTCGTACTTCGCCTTGTCGAGAAAGAGACGCTCCCCGGCGACTTCTATTTCGACGACCATATCGCGGGCCGTTGGGTATACGCCCTCGTGGAAGAGAACTCGCTCGGCCAGATACACGGTACCGTTTGGTGTAAGCTTTGCTGCTGGGGTAGCAGTGATGTATGGGGGTGTCGTCTCATCCCACTGACGACCGTTCGCGTAGAAGCGGATCACAACTTTGATATCGGAGCCTACTTCAGGAAGTGCGTGCTGCTTGTGCAGTATGCGGTATGCGTAGTTCCCTCCGGCATTGTTCTCCAGGAGGTTGAACCCCATGCACTCCCAGAAGGGGATTGAAGATGAGGGTTTGCATTCAATGTATAGGAGGCAATGATCGCGTTTGTAGGCTAACGTGATGCACCGTTCAACCAACTTTCTGCCAATACCCCTTCTTCGGTACTCATTACGAACTTGAAGAATTCCGGGTTGGATCAGACCGCCGAGCTGGAACCCAACTGGTAGGCTACTCACGCCGTCGACATATACGAGAAGCTTACCGTCCCGATGCGCACTCTCAACGACTTGCCAGTTACAGAGGAAGTTTCCATGAACCCCTCGCTCTTCTTCATCGACAAGCCAAGCATGAACGGCCTGGACGTCGTCGCGAGACGAGCGGCGGATCGTCGATCGCTTCGTGCGCCGCGTGGGTTGAGGTAGCTCTGTGGTCATGGTGTGGTGTTTTGCGATGCCTAACAAATAATTATATGGTTTCTGTATATCACTTTTTAACTAGCCATCATAACAGGATTGCCGCCTCCATCAAATCCCGATCTTCTCCACCTCATCAAGCGTCATTTTGTCATGGCGGCGGTCGTAGAGCTGCGTCGTACGGGTGCTGGCATGGTTCGCCATCACAGCGGCTTTCTCCAGGCTGCCGCCATTCTTGAGATAGGCCGTGATGTGATGCCGGTCGCTCGGAAGCTGTGGTTTCCGGCCTTTGTTGCAATCCCTGCGGCGACCATGCGGCGCTGGATCATCGCATGGGCATTCGCCTGGGCGAGGGGGGAAGTCGTGAGCTGGTCGGTTCCGTGCCCAATGGTGCGGAACAATAGCCCCTTGGGATCATCGCGAAGAGCTATGCAGTCGATATAGGCAACAAGATATTCTTCAAGATTATGGTGGCATGGCATTTCATGCCGCTTGCCGCCTTTCTCGCGCAACCGCACCCAGAGGCGGCGGTTTTGCGTGTACACGTCCTCCACCTTCATGCCCAGTGCACCGATTCGCGCGAAGGAATAGACCATCAGCGCGATCAAGGCGCGGTCGCGAAGACATGCATGTGTTGGTGTCGATACTGGCAATCAGGCGGCGGGCTTCCTCGGCATCCAATATCGGCGTTTTGCCCGTCTTCACCACATGCGACGGGCCACGCACCGATGAGGCTGAATTGACCGGTACGATCTGACCGGTCACCAGCCAGTCGAACAAATGGCGGATTGCCGCCAGGTGTTGTTTGACGGTCGGCGCGGACAGTTGGCAGGTTTTGTCTTCGATCCACGCGGCAACGTGCAGCGGCTCCACGTCGATGATCGACGACACGCCAGCCGCAACCGCGCACCAATCGCGAAATTCCGTCACGGCTCGGACATAGGCATGCCGCGTGTGCGGGTTGAGGATATTCGAAGCGAAGAATTTCAGAAAGCGAAGTTGTGCTCGATCACCGGCGGCGGTGATTAGAGAGGGAAGCAAGGGCAGGGCGATAAGCATGCTCATAGCTGCACCCCTGTGTGCTCCTCGATTTTCTTCTTGATAAGCCCCTTCGCCAGCGCACCGAGCAACTCTAGGCTAAATCCGCCAGCCTTTTTCGCTCCTTCCATCGTCTCCCGCCAAATAACCGGATCGCGGATCGAATCAAGGAAATCATGCCCTTGCCAAGTCAACTTGGAGATTATCGGCATCTGCATGGTGATTTTCCCCTCTACTAAACCGGCCTTAATTAGCATGTTGAGGTGGTAAGTGACCTCATTAGACGAGTGATCGGTGATGTCGAGGTCGCCCGGTTCATCGGGCTGCATCCGTCTCATGCCATCTAACAGCGGGTGGCTCTCAATCACCAACAGCAAATCCCGCACTAAATCCATATCACGCTTCATATTGTCCGGGTTCTGTCTTGAACAGCCATTCATCTAGGCGTCAGATCACTCTGACGCTCAAGCAATCTACCCAGGAGCAGCGCGGGCCACGCCAATGCTCCTCTATTTGATCTTGCTCCGGGTGGG